>Ga0209535_1001238_pt1 | contig 17547 bp, 12 predicted proteins | sample LinPmetageLP28_FD_184041 | JGI IMG/M metagenome (GOLD analysis project Ga0209535, IMG submission 184041) | Marine viral communities from the Pacific Ocean - LP-28 (SPAdes) (version 2) | ecosystem: Environmental > Aquatic > Marine > Oceanic | place: Pacific Ocean | collected 2009-08-22 | reverse complement strand
ATGTGCTAGCTGGTAAAAACTTATTGTCAAGTGCGGCAGCAGGAGGAGCAATAACTAATACAGCAGAGGTTTTAGGAACACAGATAGCTAGAGTAGAAGAGTTTGGAATTAGTCATAATCCTGAAAGTTTTGTGACTTATGGTTTTGACAAATACTTTACAGATTCAAAAAGAAATGTAGTATTAAAATTAAGTGGATCTGGGCAACAAGAAAGTTTAGAAGTAATTTCCGAAATAGGAATGAGGTCATTTTTTAGAGACATGTTTACTACTAGTTTTCAAACACAAAAGCTAGGAGGATTTGATCCATACATGAATGAGTTTGTATTATCAAGCAATTCATTAGCAATACCAGTTACTGTAGTCCCTGTTAGTTGTGGATCTACATTATCAAGACAAAATGTAACAGACGCATCATCTTATACAGTAAGTTTAGGAAATGCGCAAGGTTCAGTTGTATTTGATTTTAATGTAACAGGAACAGTAAATTTACAAGTAGTATATAATAGTGTATCTGTAATTAATCAGTCTATAACTGGAAACAGTTCTGTTAATTTTATTAAAAATTCTTCTACACCAACAACAGCGGTAATAACAATTACTCCTACAGGAACAGCATCTTTTGATATCACGCCAAAGTGCCCCTTAGCACCATCACTAATAATTAGACAATTAGTGCTAGGGTCTCCAGCTGACACGGGTAAATTTATACACAATGAATTTTTCTGGAATCAAAGTACATTTACAAGTCCTGTATCTAGTGAATTAATACAATTAAATACAGACACAGCTAACATAGGAGGAGTATATATTGAAACTAGCGGTAAGTCATCAATAGGAGTATTTCCTCCAGATGGTGCAACTGTTACAATGCAGTCTAATAAAAAAGATTTTGATGATTTTGTTTTTGACCCTGCTATACATAAATTTAGAAGATTTGTATCTCCTTTTGACAACCCTCCGTCAGCTTGGCCTACAATAGAAAGTAATTCAAGTGATGTTTCGCCAATTACTAATCCTTCTACAGGAGTATATCAAGCAAGTTTTACTTATAACAACCCGAGTAATTTTCAATATCTTTACATGACTTGGGATTTAAGAACAGCAACATCTTTAGGTTTAAGACATGGCAGTACAACATCTATAGCTTGTTGTTCAGGGCCAACAGACACTTACTTTATTGACACAACTTCTTTTGCTACTGCTACAGCTGTTTTTACAAATGATACTTTACACACACCAGCAACAAATGAGTTTTATCAAATTGGCAATACTGTAAGGGAACAAGTAAATGGATTATTGCAATTAGCTGCATCATGTGGGCCTTGTGGTACTACAATACCTTTATGTTTTGGAACTACGGCTGATGATGTGTGTTGTACAACATGTACATATTCGTCTTATAGTTCTTCTTTAATGTCAAATACAAGATCAGGTGCATGTGGATTATCTCAAACAGCGACATATTATCATAACGGAACTGGGACTACTCCGGTAGTAAATAATTTTGTATTCTCTGATGTTAATGGTACTACAAAACTAGGAACAGGATATTATTCTTTAAGTGCAACTTCAGTAATTTATGTTGACTCTAGTGGAATGGTAGAAAATTTATTAACTTGTTAAAATTATGGCAACTGACAATACATTTTATATAGACGCTACAACTTTTGCAAATGCTACTGCTGTTTATACAGACCCAGCATTAACAATAAAAGCCGCTGACGGATTTTATCAAGCACCAATTGAGGGAGTAGCAACTTTTAGAGAACAAAGCGGAGGTACTTTAGGTACAGCTGCAAACTGTACATGCGCTGTAAGTCAAGTATTAGATTTCAATACTACACCAACCAACTTATGTTGTGTAAGCCAAACGGGAGTTACTTATTTTATAGATCAAGGAACTACTTTTGACACAACAACAGGACTGTACACTGACGCTTCAGCACAAACTCCAGCGCCAGACAATACATATCAAGTAAATGGTACGTCAACTTATAGGGTGCAAAGTGGAGGAACTTTAGCGGCAACTGCAACTTGTGCTATATGCCCTGTATCATGTGGTGCTATATCTATACCTAATGGCAATAAGGGATCTTATAGTTTAAATGTAACTTTAGGAACTGATGTTGGTTCTGTGGTTGTTTATTTTAACCCATTTAGTGTTCCTGATGGTGTTAGAGGTGTTTATGATAGCACAAGTTACAATGCACTAGCTAGTCCAACTAATGGATATATAAAAACAACAAGTGGTGTTGCAAATGCATTTACAATTATAGGTAATGGTTCTGACGCGTGTCTTCCATCCACACCTAACACTACTGTATATAATTACTATGACTCAATAAGTGGTGGTTCTTGGGTTCAAAATGGAACAGAATCCGTAACTATAAATAATGGAGATATTCAAGGTGGAGGTTCAAATGAGTTTAGTGCTATAGTAATTCCAAAACCAAATGCTAATCCTCAAACCATGGATTTAAAAGCATTAGGCCCATGTACAGGAACATTATTTTCGCTAGAGATTGTTTGTCCAACAGCTTTACCTTCATGGTCTACAAGTACAATTGCACAAAACGGATCTTCAACATCTGCATGTGCAGGCTCAGGATTAACAGCATATTTTGCTAAACAATATGCAGATAGAAACGATGCTAGTGTAGTGTTACCAATAGTTCACAATTGGGTGTTCTCAGATAGTACAGGCGCGACAGTATTACCGAATGGATTTTATAAGGTAAGCGGAACTACGGTTGCTCAGGTTGCTAATGGTGTTGTAACGGCAATAACAACTTGTTCGGCTACACCAACTTTTTATCCTTTTAGTTCAAAACAAGTTAACCAACCTTCAGCTGCATGTGCTGTAACGACATTAGATGAAACATATTACACTACAGAACCAACAGGCCCTGGTAACGGCGCTGGTACTGATGTTTATTACTTACAATCTGGAGTTTATTATTTAGTTCTTGACTTTGTGTTTGTGTTTAGTATAGGTGTTGGTGCTGCTAAAAACACTTACTTTAGTACTTTAAGTGGAGCGGTTAATAGTAATGGAATACAAACTTGTCCTTAAATAAATAACCATGTCAGTAACAACATTAACATACAGTAACGATAAAAGAACACCAGGTTGGCCTTCTTTTTATTCATATATTCCTGATTACATGAAAGGTTTAAATGGATTTTTCTATACCTTTAAAAACGGAGAACTTTACAGACATAACACTAACGAAACTAGAAATAATTATTATAATGTTCAATACACTTCAAGTATAAAAAGTGTATTTAACCCTGAGCCTACTCTTTCAATTAAATTATTTAAGACTATGTCTTACGAAAGTGACGACAAATGGTCGGTAACACTAACGACAGATTTAAATGCGGGTTCAATGTTAGGAACATATTTTGAACAAAAAGAAGGGGAGTGGTTTACATATATTAGAAGTAATTCAGGAGCTGTAAATTGGAAGCTTAGATCTGCTCAAGGCATTGGAATTGCTCAAGCGGTATCAGGGCCAACTTCAGCAAGAGAAATAAAGTTTGCAGAACCAATTGGCAACATAGTAAATATAGGTGATATCGTGTATGTATCAACAAATAACGCAGGGGTATACACAACACCCGTGTTAGCGTCTGCGATCATAGCTAAAACAAGTAATAGTATTACTATTGATGTTTCACAAAACCCGCCGCCCGTACCGCCCTTAGCAAACCCTCAAGCTGATGACGCTATATTAGCATATAAAGATAGTGTTGCGGAGTCAAATGGAGCAAGAGGATATTACATGGAATTTAATATGACTAACAATAGTACCTCAGCAGTTGAACTGTTTTCTGTAGGTAGTAGTGTGATGAAAAGTTATCCTTAGAATTTCTTATCTTTGTTCATATTTGAATAAATGGAATTACAAGAAAACATTATTAATGTATCATTATTAAAAAAAATGTCTTCTGTAAGTAATTTATTAGAAAATATTAAAAATTATAATGAAACACATTTAGATAATGATTGTGTTGTTTATAATAACGGAAATATAATAGATTGTGAAGAAATACCTATTACTCATGCGTTTGCTGATCAAATATATTTAAGGCAAATGAACATGTCTAAAGACCAAATAGTTGTTGGTGCTGTTCATAATCATAAACATATATGGTTTTTGATGACGGGTAAAGTTTCTATAAGAACTGAAGATGAAATTATAACACATGTAGCTCCATGCTATACAGTATCTGAGCCAGGTGAACAAAGAGTGATTTATGCTCATGAAGATTCAATTTTTATTAATATACACAAAAACCCTACTAACAATAAAAATATACAAGATTTAGAAAAAGAAATAGTTTCTTTGACAAAGAAAGAATACGAACAAAAAAATAAATAATTATGGCATTTGGAGTAACAGCAATATTAGGTGCAGTAGGCGCAGCAACAGGGCTTGCTGGGGCAGGATTAAGTTTTAGTCAAGCAGCTAAACAAAAAAAAGCGCAACAAGTGGCTGAAGCGGAAAATAAAAAACTTATGGCTGAAGCATCTGTTAAAGCGACTAAAAACTTTTATGAAAAGGTACGAGTGCCAATGGAAGCATATAATAGAGAGTTTAGAGAAAACACTGCTCAACAAATGCAAAATGTACAATCGCTTCAAGAGGCTGGCGGACGAAGTTTAGCTGCTGGAATAGGAAAAGTTGCTGGGCAAGGACAGCAAGGAAATGCTCAAATTAGAGAAGCAATGGCTAAAGACCTTTATCAAAATCAATTACTACAAGCTGAAGCGGCAACTGACGTAAATAATACTCTTATTGATCTTGATGTTGCGGGAGCATCAGACGCATCATTAAGAGCTAGAGATGCTAATGCGCTAAGGAATAATGCTATGGCTTCAGGTTTGTCTGGGCTTTCGGCTGGATTGACACAAGCGGCAGATTTAGTTCCTTTGTATCTAAAAAACAAAACAACTAGACAGCTTAATAAATATAAACAATCACCTCAGTTTTTGTTAGATCAGAACATGAATAGGTTAAATCAACAAAATATAGATAATCCACCCGTTATTGATATACCGCCACTAACAGCATTACCACCAACCCCCTTGAAATCAGTAAATCTTCCTCTTGACTTTCAAACTCCTTTAAACCAATTAAGATAATATGGCAACTAATATTGACAATAGAGATGTAAATAGATTTAGGACGTATGCTGGATTAGACACAAGCCCTGAATCAAATATGAATTGGGGTGATATTGCTACTGAAGTTAGCAAAGGAATAGGTTTAATAAAAAAAGATAGAGAAACTAGAAAAGCTGCAATAGACCAAGCGCAAGTTGACCAATTAAAAGCTTTAAGTGAAGTACCTGATTTAAATAATAGAAGTTTAAATGGAATTATAATTGACGGTTCAGATTCAACAAAACAAGTAACAGTCAATATGTATAACGAATTAAAAAAAGGAAACATAAAGGTTAAGGATTTTATGCTTTTTATGCAAAATCAAAAAAACGGATATTCCTCTATGAGTTCTGCTGTAAAAAATTACGATGGCTGGTACACTAAAGCAAAAGAAAGATTAGGAACTGATAAGAACGGAAATATAATTGCTTCAGATTTAAATATATACAGCAATGAAAGTATAGATGGTTTTGGTAATTTAAATAATAAAAAACTTGTGCCTAATCCAGTTAATGGACAATTGCAGCTAGTAACAATGTTAAAGGATAAAAACGGTAATTATACTATAATGCCTGATCCAAATAAAAATCCTAATAATTTTCAAAACCCTAACGCAATAAATGTTAGAATGAATTTCGAAGAAGACAGAAAAGTATTGTCCGACCAAGCAGCACAACTTACAGATTCTATTGCAAAAAAAATAACATCTAGACAGTTTGATGGCAGTATATCGAGTATTGAAGATTTTAGACAAGCTTCTGTTTTTGGTAAATGGAAAAAAGATTCAGTCGCTTCATTAACTTCATCTGATAATGATAGCGCGCAAATACTAACCCAATCAGGTGGATATAAGTTTGCAGGATCAATTGAAGAATTTAGAAAAAAACACCCTGGTTTATCAGAAGATTTGTTTATCAAAGTAGATACTTCAGGTGACCAGCCTTTAGTAGAACTAACTCAAGAACAAAGAGAAGCGGCTAGAGGATACGCGGATACAGCAATAGAGTCGCAACTTGATCAAATAGAAAAAATTCAAACACCTACAAGAGATCCAAACACTCCTTCTAAAATGAATCAAAAAAATAAAGAAGAGAATATTGTAGGATTCTTAGACGAAATGAACACTGTATTGTCAGACCCAGATAAAGTTAAGTCAAAACAAATATTAGATAGAAGAATTGCAAATAAAAATAAAGAATTAAATGCCGCTGGGTCTGCAACTATAACAGATGTAGATATAACGGATGATGAAATTACTATTTATTATTCAGACGGAAGAATACAGCCAACTAGAAGAGCGGGCACACAAAATGACTCTTACGCAATATTTAATTTCTTAAGCCCTGAAGCAGGCGATGGTATTTCTACCCCTGTATTAGACAAGTATGTAAAAAATGCGGGATTAATATTTGGTGAATCTAATATTCTTACTAGAGACCAGGTTAAAGAAAATTATACTGAACTTACACCTGAGGATAAGGCTGAATTGTTAAATATCGATGCTAATAAAAATAAAACTGATGAACAGTTATTAAAAATACAACAAGAGAAAATATACCAAGAAAACACTTTATCATCTAAGGCAAGTCAAAAACCTGTTGAATATATTAAAGGTGGTAATGTGCTAAATTCTGAAGGTGTAGAAGTTTCGGCTGATGAGTTTGTAGATTCAGAACTTAGTTCAAATATACAACGAAGTTTTGATCCTCCTGAACAAGTACAAAAAGAAATGGTTAGGTTATTAGGTGCTGATGGATTCTTACCTGTAGATGGAGCTGGAAACGGTGTGTTCAAAGAAGGTGATATTTCTGTAACAATAAACGATGATAGAGAAGGTTTAACATTTAAAATTGGTTCAACTGTATTTTCTATAGACAAGATGTACCCTATGAAAACAGATGCAATGATAACACAAATTCAAAATGCTGTGGAAAGAGAAGTCAAAAATATTAATAAAAATAGAGTTGGTACTAAAGGAAGAAGGCAAAGATCAAAATCTAAAGCACCGAGATAAAATAAGATATGGAAGAGTCGTACGTTAATGAGTTATACAATTGGATAATATCAGAAGATCCTTCATATGAGGCTGAATTTTCCATAGAGGAGTTTGAGCAAAAGATGCAAGATGAAAAATATGCAAAAAAAATGTATGATTGGGTGGGTGGTATTGATGAAACATTTCAATCAGATTTAGATTTTAACGCTTTTTTAGGTAAAGTAAAAAAAAAAGATATACCTCAAATTTCAGGTGTTACAACGGAAGGTGCAGAGATGGAAGAACCAGGTATGGATTCACCTACACCAATTCAACAAACAGGTGGTTCTTTGGACTTGAATACACAAGTTGAAGATGAAATTATAGAGCAGCCGATTCAAGGAGTTGAGACTCCAGAAAGCAATACTATTTTTGTAAATTTAGGAGATTCCCCACAATTACAATCACAACCTGTTTTAAAAGAAAAGAAAACTTTACTAGAACAATATGCTGGTGAAACTTGGTTTACAGATTTAGCTGGTGATATGTGGAGGGCAGGAGTAAAAGGTCAGGCCCAAGGTGGTTCGGTTGATGAAGCATTAGAGTTGTATTTAAAAGGTGGTGGTGCTACCGATGAAGATATAATGGATTTTATTGCAGCACAAGAAAGGCTAAAATCATCTGGATACACTGAAGAACAAGCAGAATATGATAGGGTTTATAAAGAATCAGGTGGTGGACTTTTTGGTTGGCTAAAAGGTATTGCAGCAGCACCATCAGTGCTTCCTGCAATGCTAGTAACCTCAGTTTCTAGTATGCTAACACCTGCATCATTAGCAGCAGCGGGATCTACAATAGGTACTGGAGCTGGAATTGGAGGCGCAGGTGGTGCAGTCGTAGGTGGTGTTGGCGCTGTTCCAGGTGCTGTAGGTGGAGCGGTAGCAGCTATTCCTTGGGCTATAATGGCAGCTAGCACAACAATGGAAACCGGATTAACTTTAGCTGAATTACTACAAGATGAGTTGACATCAAGAGGTTTGAAATTTGACAAAGAAGGGGTAAGAAAAATATTAAATGATGAAGATGCTATGTTTGTTATACGATCAAAAGCAATTGGTCGAGGATTAGCTATTGGATCAATAGACAGATTATCTTTTGGTTTAGCATCATCAGTGGTAAAAAAAGGTTTACTAAAAGCGGCATCAAAACCCGTGACAATTGCTAAAGCAGCGAGTATTGAAGCCGCTGGTGGTTCTATTGGTGAAACTGCCGGGATGCTGGTAGCAGGACAAGAATTAAATGTAGGTGAAATATTAAATGAAGGTATTGTAGGTACATTAGGAACACCATTGTCTGTTGGTAATGCAATATTAAAAAATAAAATAAACCCGCCTGTTTATAAGATTAAAGGCGAGCCAGTTACTAAGGAATTTATGACAAAATTTGTCACTAAAGGTAATATTGAAGATGTTTCGGCAGCTGATATTAGTATTGAAAATGACCCTGCGCTTAAAAACTTAGCTTTAAACAGAAGAAATAATGCAAGGACTGAAGCTATTGTAAGAAAACAACTAGCGGAAGCTGGTATCACAGATGAGTCTAAGGTTAATCAATTGATGGATCTTGAAAAAAAGAAAACAAGACTCCAAGGAAACTCAACTAGAGCAGGTATAAGAAAACTAGCAGAAATAAATAAACAAATTGATGATGTATTAGATGGTAAAACTATTGACTCTAATGTTAAAATAGATTCTGAAGGAAATACTGTAGATAATTTAGTGGTTGTTGATAGAAATTATGCCATAGAAGTTCTTAATAGTGAAGGAATACAAAACCCTACGGATGAACAAATAAAATTAAGACAAGAACAGTTACTTGAAAAAGGAAAAAATATTATTGATAATGAAAATGTTGAGGAAGGAGGTTTAAAACCGAATGGAGACCTTCCTAATAATAAAAATAGATACGAAAATTATGCCTCAGACACTATGGAGGTTAATATGTTTGTAGAAGATGATCAAGGAAATTCTTCTGCCAAATCAGAAAATGACTATAGATACGGAATTAGAGTAAATAAAAAAAGATCTGATAACGGAAATATGGAGAATGTAGAGTCGTTAACTAAATATTTTCAAACTCCTGAAGAAGCTAAGGCCTACGGAGAAAAAATTATTTTAAGAGATAACCCTAAAACTAAAACAGATGCCAATAAAAAGTCAAGCCCAGTGGAGAAAACTGGCGAAGTCGAATCCACAGCTATTGAAGAGGTGGTTGAAGGAGTATCCGACAGAGTTCAGCAAACTACCAATACGGATATCAAAGAAACCGAAACAAAAAACAAAGAAGGTGCGCCAGTCACGAAGGAAATAGTTGAAGAGTCAAAAGATTTAGAGTCATCTATAAATGAAGAAACTAATACTAATGTAAATGAAAAAGCACAAGTAGATGATACTGTTCAAGAAACACCAGGCAGAAAGATAGAAAACAATATATCAATTACTGAAACTACAGAAGAAATTTCTCCTAATTATAAATCAATCGAAGATCAAACTACTAAAGTTAATAAGATAATTGATTTAGCAAAGAAAGGGATGAAAGCGGTTTCAAAAATTATTCCTGATTTAAATATTGTTCTACATACTAGTGAAACAGAATACAATAAAAGTGTTAGTGAAAAAAATGCAAACACTAGAGGTGCGTATAACAGTAACACTAACACAATAAATATTAATATTGGTAAAGCTAATAATAGAACTGTTGCACATGAAATATTTCATGCAGTTTTGTTTTCAAAACTAGGTACTAATGTAAAGTTGCAAGACGTAACTAAACAAATGATGCGTGCAGTAAAAAAATCTATACGGGAAAATATGGATCTTTCAGCCAATCAAATACAGGAATTAGAGAATTTTATTAGCGTCTATGATTCAGATGTAAGAAATGAAGAAGCATTAAGTGAAGTAATAGGAATTTTAGCTGAAAACTTTACAAGTCTAAGTAAGCCTACACAAGGTTTAGTAACTAGATGGATAAATAAAGTTGCTAAAATGTTAGGTATAAAAACACAGTCCATGATGGATGCTGAGGTTATCGATTTATTAAACACAATATCTAAAAAAGTTAGCACTGGAGTTGAAATAAACGAAACTGACGTTGGCAGTTTAGATATTGATCAAGAGCAAGGAAGTGCGGGTCAAGTTGGAACATTTAATTTTCCTGATGAAAAAGCGCAAAAAGCTCCACAAGTTAGTAGTGACACTCGATCTTTTAATTCTTTAATAAAAGAAAAAAGTTTAAAAGACTTTCAAGGACAAAAGTTTATAACCAATATGTATGATTTTACCTCAGCTGGTATAACAGAAATTGCAAACGGTATTTCATTAAAACTTTATGGAGGAAAAAATTATGTGCCATTAATGATGCAAAATAAAAACTTAAATCTTGGAGAAGTTTCAAATTTAGCTGCATTTAATACAAAAGCACAAGCTGATGGTTTTATAAGAAACTCTAAGGAAAGTGGAGCTAAACTGTTTGCGCCTCATGTTGGAACTAAACAAGGTTCTTGGCAATTTCAACAAAACATTTTCGAACAATTAACATTTGCAGCACTAGACAATAATATATTAACTAATACTGCGTTAATAAAAACCTTTAATGAAGTGCTAACAAGTAAAAATGGTCAAAGTGCGTTTAATACTTTTAAAAATAAGTTTGGGAAAAATATTAAAAACTTTAATTTATTTAAAGATAATCCTAAACAATTAATTGAGCTGTTAGATATAAACAATAATTATTCTCCAAACTTAAGAAAATTATTAAATGACAAATTATCAGCTAACAAAGCATATCAAGAGGCTTTAGGTGTAAAAAATAAAAATGATTTTGCTCAGAAACTAGAAGATCCTTTAAATATAGGAAGTAAAGGAGGGGATTTAATAGGTGTTATTGAATTTGATAATACTAATTTTGAAGTTTCAAAACCAAAACCAAATGATATAGATTATCATCCGTCTTTTGCTTATACTATTAAAACTAAAATTAATGGTATATATCAACCTACAGATTTTTATCAATCTTCTAATGTAACTAATACGTATACTAAATATAACAAAAAAGGCCCTAAAGTATCTACAAAAGAAAACACAAAAGATTTTAAAAAATCTAATGTTACTAGCAGTGCGGGGAGCATTCCTAAAGTTGCTAAAGTAAAAACAGATGTTTTTGAGAAAGCTCAAAAAGATGTGTCTAATTTGGCCATGCAATATAATATGAATAGCCAGGGTTTTATAGGCCCTAATGCGACTGGTATAGGGAGTTTAAGGACAAGACTTTCAGAAATGGGATACGGTTTAAAAGAAGCTTTTTATCAAGGAAAATTAAGTGGATATTATATTACTAAAAACGATAGAAAGTTTAATCCTTTTATAAATGAAAAAGCACAGAAGGTGTTTGAAAAAACAGATACTCCAACACAAATTGTAAGAGAGGCAAGGGAAAGAAATTTTAGTGATGCTGCAATTTCAGATTACTTGCAAAGAGTAAAAAAGTTAAAAGTTGGTGAAATAAAAAAACTATTAGAAGTAAGCCCTGATTTATTAACTTCAATACCGGCAGAGTTTGGAAAGGTTGAAGGAGGAATGAAAGTTGGAATGGAAATCTATGAAAATGTAGATAACAAGCTTCAAGTGTTTGCGGTTGATAATAAAAAAATGGCTGACATAAGAGAAAAAGCTATTGATTTTTTAAAGAATGACCCTTTATTTAAACAGCAACCTCAAGTGGTACAGGATGAATTAATTGTAGCGTTTGACAGAACTTTAAAAACTAAAGCAAATAAAAACGTACAAAAACAAATTGCCGATATTAAAAATAGAATTAAACAAAACAAAATTACATCTAAAAATATTAATGCTGCTAAGATTGATGTAAAAAATTTTATTAGAAGAAACTTACCCAAGTCAAAACAATACTCACAGGATAAAATAAATAAACTTATTAAAATTGTTTCTGATGCAACGGTTGATACTTATCCAGCTGATGTACAAAGAGTCTTAGATATTGTTGAAAAACAAAACGCTATAATAAAAAAATCTTTAATAAAAGAAATGTTAGGTCTTGTAAAAAAAGGTGCAAGAAAATTAATATCTGGTGGCAAACCAAAGTCAAGAGGTTTAGATGCAGGTGGTCAACAATTTTTTAAAGATGTAAAAGAAATATTGGTTGCAGCTGTAAATAATGATGTGAAAAAAATGATTTCTATTGCTAATGAATTATCAGATTTAAACGCTATAGATGAAGTAATACTTAAAGAAAGTAAGGGCGTAACACTTACTAGTGAAGAGGAGTCTTTATTAAATAAAGTTTTTGCTTTTGATACATTTGGTGATGTAATGAATATGGATGTTGAACAATTGACTACTTTAATTAATGACTTAAAGAGTGCAAAAGAACAGTCTATATTAAATCTAAAGTCCAGGCGTTTAATGCGAGCAAAAAAATACAGCTTGCTAGGAGAAAAAGTTACAGCTGAAATTAAAGAAAATTATCCAATGTTGTTTGATCAAGATGGTAATTTAAAAAATATTAATCAGTTAAACCAAGAACAAAAACAAATTTGGAAAGCTTTTAATAATTTAAAATTTTGGTCAGGATTAAAACAATTTGTTGGTAGATATGATTTTCAAACTGTCACAGGTTTATTTGATTGGGCTAGAGGGTTGTTAGCTCATGTAGGTACACTTACTAATTTAGTTGACAATGTAGCAAAAGGTAATACATTTTTCTTTGATAATATATATATGAAGTTAAATGACATGAATACTAATGATATTCAAGGTTATGAAGCTGAAACTAAAAAACTAGATGACATTGCTAATACAATTACAGGTGTCACAAAAGGTTATAAACAGTTTTTAAATAATTATTTACCCAACGGTATAGTTAATCTAAACATAAGAGGACTGAAAAATATTTACACACGAGATGAATTACTAAGAGTTTATGCTTTAAGTAAAAATGAAATTCAAAACCAAAAATTAAAGAACATGGGTTTTGATGATGCAAAGATAAATGAGATTAAAGATATTCTTGGAGTTGAGGCTGTAGAGTTTGCGGATAAAATTGTAGATTATTTAAGCAATGAGTATTTTGAATCAGTTAATGATGTGTATAAACAAGTTAATGATGCAAGTTTAGGGTATGTAGATAATTATTTTCCAACTAAAACCTTAGGTAAGCCAAAAGCTAAACTGTTAGAAGATGGTGATTTTAGTGGCGTATTTACAGCCGAAACTGCTCCAGCATTAAAAGAAAGAAATGATACTACGGCTGATATTGATCTGGGGCCATCTTTTTCTAATGTTTTAGTAAGTCATTTTAAAACAATGGAAAAATTTAAAGCTTATGCTGAAGGGGTAAGAACAATGAATAGTGTATTTAATAATCCCGCAGTTAATACTTTGCTAGAACAAACAGGAACTAAATCTTTTCTTAAAAGATCAGTCAATGCGGCAATAAATCCGAGTGCAGGTCAAGTAATGTCCCCTACAATTTTAGATACACTTATGTCAAGGTTTACTGAATTTGCTTTATCTTTTAAACTTATACAGATACCTAAACAGGCTACATCTTTTGTAAATGCATTTGAAGATTATAGTTTCAGAAAACCGGGTAAAACCAAAATACCCGGAATGGATTTATTAGGTTTTACATTGGGTGTCGCTGAAGTAATACTAACACTTCCGGCTCAAATTAAAAAAGCATATACAATTTCACCAGATTTTAGACAAAGATTAAAAGAAGGTTTGCAAGGTGATGTGTATAGATTAGTTTCGGGTGTAAATCAATTTCAGTCAGTAACCAGTAAAAGAAGCGCGTTAGGTTCAGTAGCTAGATTATTTAAAGCAGCAGCGGCTTCGCCTACTATTATTGGGGATGTTTTGGGTGTTATGGGTTACATGGTTAATTACAATCAAAATATTAGAAATGGTATGAGTAAGGCTGAAGCGATGAGAGTTTTTAATATGTACAATGCAACACAGCAAACTAGAAGAGGTGCTGAAAGAAGTCCAATACAAAATGCTAAAAATCCTTTAATACGAAGTTTTACTATGTTTGCAAGTACACTATACTTACAAATGAATAAAGTAGCTTCTAGCATGGGTAATATAATGAAGACTACAAAAGAGGGTAAATTACCTAGATCTAAAGACACTAGAGCGTTAGCATTAAATTTTGCTATTGCAAACGTATTATTTGTAACTGTATCTAATATTGCTAAGTTTATAGAGGGTGATAGAGAGGACGAAGAGGATGCTATGGATAAAATAAAAGATGCAATGATGGGATTAAATTTAATTTATCAAATTCCTTTAATAGGTTCGGCTATTGAAACTGCAATGAATTCTATAAGAGGAACAAGAGGGTATTCACAAGATATTGTAAACCCTTTTACAAATTTATGGAGAAAGATTTCAAAAGCTTATAAGGTTGGTAGTGTTGTAAAGGGAATACAACCTATAATCGAAATTACTTTAGGTGCGCAGGCTGATCCATTTATAGGGTTATATAATTATTTTGCAGGAACCGGAAAAGATGCAGATTTTTATGATATGATAGGTATTAGCCCATCTTACAGGCCTGATGATAAAAAGAAAAAATCCACTAAAAAAACTTCTCAAAAAAAGAGTAACTTTAGATCTAAGAAAAATAACTTTAGAAAAAAATGAGACACTTTGATGAGCACACTTGCATGCTTACAAGCTATTATGTTATAACTAACCAAGTGGGTTACGAGCAGTTACTAAATCGTGACTTGAAAGTTACTTTGATATTTGATCCTACCCAAGAAGTTATAGAGGATTACCAGGATATATTTGATGAATTAATTGAATACTTTGAAGACTTAGAAGAGTATGAGAAATGCGCTCATCTTTTACACTCTAAAAAATTAATGAGCAAACTAGAAAAAATGAGTCAGCCTCGCCACCTGGCCTAGTTCTTTGTGGTGTATAAACCCCTCACAAGCCTTAGGAACGCCTGTATAGCCTTTTCTTGAGTGCCAGCTGTCAGTGCCCGAAGGAGACCTCATGTACTCTACAGTGACTCCTATGAAGTCTTTAGCGTCTCTCCACTTATGTTTAACCTTATGATGTATATGGTGTAAGTACCAATACCTGGTCTTTGTATTAGCCCACATTTTGGGTTTTTCTTGAGCCATGAGTAAAGGTAGGTTATCCATTTTAGCTCCATCACCATGTTCAAGACCTATTAAAGATGTCCCGTACTTATAATACTTTCTGTGGGCTACTGTAACGTCAAAGGTTACATCTATTGCTTTACGGAACCAAGCTTGTAAAGTGTGAGCTAAATGAAAGCCTGATTGGTAGTCGTGATTACTCATACTATGTACAACATCAACTGGAGCAATCTTTCTTAATATCTCTATACATTCTACATATAGAGCTAAAGCAAGCTCGTAGTGTTCCCACCATTTACCATCCGTATCCTGTGGAGTTCCTTTAGTTGTTGTGCTATAAACATTATCAATATGCAACACATCATTACCTATACAAAACAAAATCTTCTCTATTTCAAATCCTTGAGCTTTATTAATCAACCCCTTTATACCTTCCATAACCCTTTTAACAGCAATCTCGGAATTGTAATCTTCACCCGTTTCTATAGCTTTAGCATATTTCCCAATGTGAATATCAGCAGGATTTATTACTAACAAGTGAGGTTCTGATTGTTTTTTTCTTTTAATTTCAGTGTAGTCAGGAGAATATCCTTCAATAAACTTATTAACCTTATCAAAAATTAAACTTTCTTTTATATTTAAATCCTCTTTAGTTACAATTGAAAACCTGTAATCACCACTAGCGCTCTGCCAGTGCTTAACACTAATAACATCATCTTTATCAATACCTCTTTCTTTTAAGTGATTAGTAAGAGCAGAGTTATTATTTACATTGTCTATGTTATTAGCACGAAGCTCACGAATCATATCTACCTCTTCAATAGATAATCTAAGCCTCGGGCCTTCAGCCTTTCTAGACTTCATCCGATAAGGATTGGATTAAATCTGTCATAATTTTACAGACGTTCTGAGCCTTTACTTTAGCGTCATCATGATCCCTTTCCATTAAATCTTCGTAAAGTTCAGTTATAAGGTCGTGGGAGTTATTAGTCACATAATTTATGTGATTTATAGCATTTACGTCATCAACTGAAATCTTAGTCATTAGTTATCCCATCTACTCAAAGATAGTAAATTTAATTAATATGCGTATTATATATATAATATGACATAGATTTATCATCTATTTTAAAAGAATTTAAATCGTAAATAATTTTTTCTATTCTAGAGATTTCTTTTAAAACTCCTAGTAATTCATGTGCGTCTAACCTAATTCTATCATGAAGTTTATTAGTACCATTATAAGAACAATTGTATATTAAAAATTGATTTAATTGAATTTTGTAATTATTATAATATTTAATGTCTTTATTTAATTTTCTCAAATTTTTTATTGATTTATCTACCACTTTATGCTTTAAAGCATATTTTGTTATTGTTTCTTTCATTTATCCTTTATATACTTCAGTTTTTATACCATGGTTGTTTAATTCTTTCATTCTATATTTTTGTAATGCCGACACATGTCCTCTTTTAGTTTTAATTTCAGAAAACAGAGCATTACAATCTTTAGGAAATGCAACAAGATCAGGAATACCATTCTTGTTAGTCTTAATTAATTTTAAAACATAATAGCCCTGGGCTTCTAGTTCTTTTATTCTTTTGGATTGTACTTGTTGTTCTGTCATAATATTTAATCAAATATATTTAATTGATTTATTTTTTTTTCTAAATGAGAAAAATCGTCCCACAAATCATTTTCTGTCAAATAAACAGGGTTCATCATTGGAATCCACCAAACCTCTAAGTTTTTATTAACCCATTGTGTACAAGAAGTTTCTCCTAAAATTTCTTTAGTTTCAGTCATTACAAACTTAATAAGTCCTTTTTAAAATGCTTTAATGTATAATCTTTTTTGTTTAATACGCTTTTGTAAATTTGCTTTTCAATACCACCTTTAGAAAACACCCAATATATTTTATTATACTTTCTGTCTTTGGTTGTCATTCTATCTCGTGACTGCCAATAGCTAGTAGCACTAAAATCTATGTTGTAATATACGAGAGCTTCAGCCTTTCTTAAACTAATACCTTCTCGTCCGGAAACAATTTGCAAAGCTATGGATTTACTTGTAGAGTTAAACTCCTCTAAATCAAAACAAATAGTATCCTGGAATACTTGTTTTATAGCGTTAAGCTCTTCTTTAAACTTATAAAATATACCTATTTTTTTATTTTCAAACCTGCTTTTTATAAACTCAGCC
>Ga0209535_1001237_pt1 | contig 17551 bp, 28 predicted proteins | sample LinPmetageLP28_FD_184041 | JGI IMG/M metagenome (GOLD analysis project Ga0209535, IMG submission 184041) | Marine viral communities from the Pacific Ocean - LP-28 (SPAdes) (version 2) | ecosystem: Environmental > Aquatic > Marine > Oceanic | place: Pacific Ocean | collected 2009-08-22 | reverse complement strand
ACCCCGACGGAGTCAAGAACAACGCAAGGAAGGCGGTTGAATACGCTGAGAAGAACGGGTGGGGGTCGTGTGGGACAGACGTAGGAAAGCAACGAGCGAACCAACTTGCCAAAGGAGAGAATATCAGCGTGGAAACCATCAAGCGGATGAGGTCATACTTAAGCCGTCACGAAGCTGACCTTGAATCGTCAACCTCATTCTCTGACGGATGCGGCTATCTCATGTTCATGGCTTGGGGCGGGAAGGCTGCTCTCCGTTGGTCGGAATCCAAGCTCAAGGAATTAGAGCTTCTTTCTGCCATTGAGATTGAATTGGGACTCGAGCATCTCGAAGACTTAATGATTGAATACATGGTTACTCAAGTTATAAGCGCAGAACACGCAATTATAAATGACCGTCTCGCGTACTCAACAGAAGCCGCAGCACGCAAGGCGGCAGAAGACATGGGTTTAGAAGGAATCCATTCGCACGAGTTAGGAGATAAAGTTTGGTACATGCCCGGTGCAACTCATGAACTTTAAAATTGGACTTATTTAAAAAGATCACTTAACGAATAAGGATTAACCCTCTCAAATCGTTATATATAAAAACCCCAGAAGATGACTCTGAAAGAACGCATCTCCGATATCTTCGAAAAGTACAGCGTCGAACTCGCTGTCGAAGAGAAGGAGGAAACACAAGAGGTCGCATTTGCGACTGCTGTCCTCGATAGCGGACAGGAAATCCAAACCGACGCGGACGCATTCGCTGTCGGTGTTTCTGCTTTTGTCGTGAATGACGAAGGCGAACGAATCCCTCTCCCGGATGGAGACTACAAACTCCAAGACGGCTCGATGCTAGTAGTAGCAGAAGGCGCAGTCGCTGAGATGAAAGAGGCAGAAGCCGAAGTCGAAGCGGAAGAGGAGAAGGAAGAAGAGATGAAGGCGGAAACCGAAGAGGTTCAAGCATCATCTGAGGTATTGACTCGAGAAGCTGTTGAAGGCATGATTGCCGAAGCTATCGAAGCAACGAAGAAAGAATTCTCTTCACAAATTGAAGAGCGGGACGCGAAGATTACGGAGTTGAGCAAGCAAGCCACCCCAAGCATCCCACGCGCACCAAAGATGGAAGCTCCCGTTTCCGTCGATTTAAAAAGTTTATCAATCCAGGAACGCGTTGCCGCGATCCACAACCAATTCTCTAAATAATGCCTAACGCATCAGTAGGAGTCGGCACGTATGCCGGCGAAGCGGCACGTCCTTACGTAGCCGCTGCGATCCTGTCAGCCGACACAATCGCGAACGGTTACTGCTCAGTAATCGAAAACGTTCATTCAAAAGCGGTTCTCCGCAAGTTCTCAGGCGCAACAATCCAAGACGCGGCATGCGGCTTTGCGGTTCCTTCCGCAGGGGAATTGACATTGGGTGAGGCTATTCTTACAGCGAAAGAGCTGAAAGTCAATGAGCAAGTCTGCAACCCTGACCTTCGCGCGACATGGGAAGGAATGCAAATGCGAGGAGCTTCTTCAGCGGCACCCGCTGACTTCTCTTCTTTCGTTGCTCAATACGTAGCTGCAAAAGTTGCTGAGAATGTAGAACACAATATCTGGGCTGGTGACCATAAGCAAATTCTTGACGAAGACGCACCATATGCGAGCTTTACGGGCATAGTTCAAAACATCGTTGCTGGCTCACCCGCACGAGAGACTGTTGATATCTTGCCTCTTGCCGTTGCAACCGTTGCTAATACCTCAACGGGTATCCTTGCCGCTTTGGCTCTTATCACCGGAGGCGCAGAAGGCGCACCTGCTACAATCGCAGGAGACCCGAACACGAAGATCTTCATGAGCCGTGCATCTGCTCAATTGTATTACCAAGCTCTCGCAGCTACTTACCAACTCCCGTTCTTGAACGATGGTCTTGTTGCTCGTTACGCTGGTTATGATATCGTTACTCCGGGGGGATTCCCTGACAACGTTTTGCTCATCTCGAAGGTCGACAACCTGTACTTCGGAACCAACCTTTTGACTGACCACATCCAAGCTTCTGTTTTGGATTTGACAGGTGTAACGGGTGACGATGTTACTCGAGTAATCATGCAATTCTCAGGCGGAACGCAAGTGGTTGACCTTGATGGGTTGGCTATCTGGAGAACCGAGACAGCATCCTAATTCATTCGGGGAGGGGCGTTAAATCCCTCCCCTTAATTCCCTAAAATATGGCTTGTACATTAACAATCAACGGTAGGGCGTTTCCCTGCAAAGATAAAATCGGGGGAATCAAGCGCGTCTGGATTAAACAATTCGCGTCGGATGACTGGGTTAAGACAGGAGGCGCGGTTGCCGCGAACGCTTCGGGAATTACGCTCTTCGGTTTTGAGATTACCAAGAACAACGGATCGCTTCAACAGACGGTGAATGCTTCTGTTGAGAATGGAACGGTTTTTTATTCTCAGGTTCTCGAGTTCTCACTTCCAAACTTGACAGCGGGAGACAATCAAGAGGTTTCGGATTTGCTTCGTAACCGCTTGACGGTTCTCGTTCAAGATGTCAACGATAATTATCTCGCTATGGGTGTCTCGACAGGAGTTGAGGCAACAGGCGGAACGGTAGGAACCGGAACGGCAAAGGGTGACTTTAACGGCTATCAGATCCAATTGACAGCAGAAGAGGCTACTCCAGCAGCGTTTGCAGACCCAACCGATACCAACTTGACTTTAACGGCTGGTTCGTAATTCATTTTCTTTGGTTAGAATATAAAGGAAGGGGGAGGGCAATAGCTCTCCCTTTTTTGATTTTACATGATACATCTCAACCCCAACAGCGCAAGTCCACAATCGATATATCTCACTCTCTCGGAGATGCGAAAGGACTTTGCCGTCTTTACACATTATCTTGTCCTCTTTCAATCAATGGCATCAAAGGAGGATTATTATTTGATCGGGTACGTCAACACAGATAATGCAAGATACACCACGTTACAAGTGTACACGAACGAAGACAACGCAACGAATGGTCGAGTTCTCTTGACCGAAAGCGGTCTCTACAATTATAAGGTTTGGGGTCAAAACTCATCCACTAACCTTGACCCAACGAATGCCGCGGTCGTGGCACTTATCGAGCAAGGGACTTTGAACGTAGCGGGTGCGAAAGGCTACGAAATCCCGGATATTAACATCCCCGATAATTACATATATTACCAATAATGGAATTAATCCAACTCAACCAATACGAAGAGCGATCCTATCGGGAGACAGCCAACAAGATGGGCTTCGTTAATTACGGAGATGACAACCTCTTCCCGCAATATCTCGTCGACCTCTATCATTCCTCCGCAACTCACAACGCATTGTCGACAACTATTGCGATGATGATCTTCGGTGAAGGGTTTGACGCTACGACCCTCGATGGAAGGCTCGCTTTTGACCAATGGAATCTAAACGACGAACTGCGCAAGGCGTGTTTGGACTTTAAGATTCAAGGCGGGTTCGCTCTCGAGGTGAATTGGAGCATTGACCGAACAACTATCGCCAACGTCTCTCACCTACCTTTTGAGAATATCCGCTCGGCCTTTGTCAATGAAGACGAGAAAGTCGAATACTATTACTACTCGAAGGATTGGAACGATAAGCGAGAAGAGCCTTCGGAGATATGCACCTTTGACCCTGAGAGGAATATCGAACACCCCACGCAGATACTTTACGTGAAGCCGTTCTCTCCTGGGTCGTTCTACTATCCCAAACCGGACTACGTCGGCTCGATTAACTACATCGAACTCGATAAAGAAATCGGGGTGTACCATATCAACAACATGAAGAACGGAATGAGTCCTTCGTTCTCCATCCACTTCAAGAACGGCATCCCACCGCAAGAGGAGCGGAACCGAATCCGGATGGACATCGAGAGGCAACTCAGCGGAGCAAGCAACGCAGGGAAGTTCATCGTCACGTATTCAGACGATCCCGATAGAAAGCCTGACTTTGAGCCGTTCCAATTGTCGGACGCTCACAATCAATATCAGTTTCTTTCGGAGGAAGTTACTTCGAAGATTATGGTCGGACACCGTGTGACCTCTCCGCAGATGTTCGGGGTTGCGGTTCCCGGTAAACTTGGGGGCGGTGGAGAGCTTGAGACAAGCGCAGAACTCTTTGAAGAGAATGTAATCTCAGGATATCGAGAGGTAGTCATCGAATCGGTTTATACGCTTATGAGAGCGGCTGGAATCGACGCGAAGATTCAACCGCTTGGAGCAGCCGTAGAAGAAGCGAACGTCGAACAATCATATACAGGTATTCAGATCAGTTCAGCGGTTGACGTTATCTCGAAAGTCGGAACCGGAGAACTCACCCGCGCTCAAGCTATTCAAATCCTCGTTTCCATGCTCGGGTTTGGATTGGAACAGGCGGAGAATATGTTTCAGACAGACCTACAACTCTCGAAGGAAGAGCCGCAAGAATTCAACCTCGATGGTTGCGTCGACTATCTCACGGACAAAGGCGAAGAGATGTCGGATGAATGGGAATTGATAGACGAATCTCCTGTCGATTACGACCTTGAGAAAGCACGGGACGCGATGTGGGCATTCGCAAGGGTTCCTTCATCAAATCCCAACGGCAAGAGCGAACAAGATACCGAGATCATTAAAGTTCGTTACACCTACGCTCCGAAGTCTACGCAAGAGAGTTCCCGTTCCTTCTGCAAACAGATGGTCAACGCTGGCAAAGTTTACCGCAAGGAAGACATCGAAGCGGCGAGTTTGCGAGCAGTGAACCCCGGACTCGGAGCAAGTGGTGCAAATACTTACGACCTGTTTCTCTTTAAAGGCGGGGCGCGATGTCATCACTTTTGGAGCCGTCAAACGTACTTGCGAAAGAACAACAAGAAAATCTCGGTCAACCAAGCGAAGAAACTCATCCGAGAAGCGGGAGTCGATGCGAAGCGTCTACCCGAGAACGATAAGCGAGTCGCACAACGTCCCATAGATATGCCGAACGAAGGCTTCATAAATCCCCGATAATGTCACTACAAGCAGAAGTCCTCTTTGTGAATCCGGATTACATCAAGCGGATCACCAACATAAACGGAAGTATCGAAGACGCTTATCTCGTTCCTTCGATTATCCTCTCTCAAGACAAGTACATCCAACTCTATTTGGGTACCGACCTTCTCGAGAAGCTGAAGACCGATATCTCGGGCAGTGGTTTGACGGGCGATTACGCTACTTTGATGAATGATTACGTTCGCAAGGCTACCCTTTGGTGGACGATGGTTGAACTCATCCCGTCTCTTTACGTAAAGATGGACAACGGCTCGCTCGTTTTAAGGGTGTCTGAAGACACTCAAAGCATCTCACCGGACGACTTGCATAGGGAAGTAGAAAGAGCGCGTCAAAACGCCCAATTCTACACGTACCGAATGTATCAATACCTTTGCAACAACTCCTCCCTCTTCCCGGAGTACAGTTCCAACACGGGTGCGGATATGCTCCCACAACCAGCGGACTACTTTCAAAGCGGGATGAGCATAAGCAGCGGAGGCGTTCCGAACATAGTAGACCTGAAACAATTCTTCGGATGAGAAAGAGCCGAAAAGAAAACATCACCTTATTGAAAAAGTTCCTCGATGACCTCGACAGAAATAATTCTAATGATACTCCCAAGCGCGGTCGCGATCGTGGGGGTTTGGGTAAACCTAAACCGTGAGATTGAGAAGCTCAAGGGGCGAATCATCCGCGTAGAGTCCGATAAAGACGAACTCAAAGACATGATGAAAGAAGTCGTGAAGGCAGTTCACAAGATCGAACTCATGCTCGCGGAACGATGAGACACTTCAAGCTTAGAGAATTCGATTCTGTAGACGCTCCAGGCTCGGGGCGTATGATGGACAGGGGCTTCCTTCGGTTGCTCGATGAAGCTCGAGATTGCGCGGGCATTCCGTTTGTTATTACATCGGGATTTCGCACGGTCGATTATAACCGCTCCCTCATTGCAAAGGGTTTACCCGCTTCCCGTAACTCCTCGCACCTTTTAGGACTCGCAGCAGATATCGAAGTCCTTAATTCGCAAGACCGTTTTATTATCATTGACTCGTTGATGGAAGTAGGGATCACCCGGTTGGGGATAGGAAAAAATTTCATACACTGCGACGTTGACGAAATGAAAGAAGAAAACCGAATCTGGACATATGCATGACCTAATAACAAAAGACCGGGACATTCACGTTCTCCCGTTCGAGTTTGAGAACTCCGAAGACGTGCGAAGTGTTTACCTGCTCTCAGACATTCACTTCGATTCTATAAAGTGCGACCGCAAACTCTTTTTCAAACACCTCGACAGAGCCAAAGAAGAGAATGCGGTTGTTTTGATTCTGGGCGATTTATACGATTTGATGAATATGAAGTTCGATCCGCGCGGTTCTTACGACTCCCTTCGACCTGAACTCAAAGCAATGGCTTATATCGATGAGGTTATAAAGGACTGCACCGATAAACTCGAACCATACAAGGACATCATCAAGCTCATTGGACAGGGTAACCACGAGACCAACATCACCAAACGACATGGGGTTGATCCTATTCAACGAACGGTGGGCATCCTAAACGCCAACGGGGGGAATATCATTGCAGGATATTATGCGGGATGGGTGGTTATGAAATGCAGCCGCAAAGGAAAGGGAACGCGAAAGAGTTTCCCGATTCATTACCATCACGGGTACGGAGGCAACGCCAAACGCTCGAAGGGCGTGTTGAATGTAGACATAGATATGAAGGACTATCCGCAAGCGGTTATCATTGCACGCGGTCACACCCACCAAAAGTGGTATGTCCCGGTCATGCGTGACGTACTGACCTCTAACTTCAATCACGGACAAGAGACCGTCCATGTAGTTCAAACGGGATCATACAAAAAGAAAGACCGTTCTATTGGGTGGGAAGTTGAGAAGGGCTTCTCGGTTCCTCGGTTGGGCGGTTGGAAGTTTTCAATCAAGCCTCACGGCACTTCATACGATATACAATGCGAGGAACTCCATTAAAAGAAACCAAGCTCGGTAAATGGTTCAAAACAAAGGCACCGAAGGTCTTCGACTTGATAGGGGAGATTGTCCCAGGTGCGGACGCTCTGAAAGCGATAGGTGCGCTAATCGACAACACCGACACCAGCGACGAAGAAAAGACAAAAGCGAAGCTGTTGATGGAGGAGATCGCAAGTGCGGACAGAGCCAACGCAAGGAATCGAGAGATAGAAATCACGAAGACACTGGGACAACGTGACTGGATGCAAGTCTTTGTCGGTTCGGCTGCTATGATCATCGGGATTGTTATGGTCGTATGGGCGAAGACAGGGGTGCAGGATAAAGAAATCTTCTTCCATATCCTCGGGTTTGCGGAAGGGACTCTTGTTGGGCAAGTGGTGAATTATTATTTCGGGGCAGCGAAAAAGTAGTATATTCGGGTTCTGTTTTGTTAGGGTTTGACCGCCCGTGTTACGTTTGTACGAAGGAGGGAGGCTCAACGGGGTCTCCCTTTTTTTGCGTAAAAGAAAAAATAAATTCGTTTTTATGCTTGGATAACTAAATTAGTTTTGTAGTTTAGCCACATGAACGACAACAAGCAAACAGAACTCAAGCAAGCCTGGCTCACCTTGCATGACCTCCGACAGGAGCAACCCACAAGCCATCGTCTAACACGAACCGCGCTGCAAATGGCAATGGATATCGTACAAGAAAACATCGACCTATGAACCACAGCCAAGAAGAGAATTGGGTTACAGGAAGACTCGGGACAACATCCGCATCCGCATACCGAGCGAGCGTATGGACACCCGTTGACGAAGACCACCTCAACGAACATCGTGAGAAGTACATCGCAGATGGATGGAAGTCCTACCTGTGGACGAAGGGTTATGGGGGGAGAGATAAATTCTTCCTCTCCAAGCTACCAAAGGACGAGTTCGAGGAACTTATTTATGTCAAGATGGATTACCCGAACTTCTGTTTATTCTTTGACATCAATGAATGAACTCCGACCCGATGCACTGGCTTACTTCAAATGGGCGCAGGCAGAACACAACTCAGAAGATATCGATCGCCTTATCTTCGACCTCGAAAGTACACTCGAACAATTAAACAAACAGATCAATGAGCAAGCCAATATGCGTCCGTAGTAGTGTGAACGTAAACCCCGCGAAAGACTTTAACGATTTCGCAGCAAACCTCCGAGATGAAGACGCGGAATTCGACCGCCTTATCTCTCAACTCAAAGAATCCATTCGCAAAGCGCGAACGAAATAAATCCCTAAAACCAAAGAAAATGGGACAATCTAAAATCAAGACCATTCAACCAAATGGCACCTATGACAGCCAGAACGGCATGATGTACAAGTTCGAAATCGAACTCGAATCAGGAGACAGCGGAGAAGTATCTGCAAAGAGCGAAGATCGTTGGAGCATTGGAGACGAAGTAGAATTCGAAGTCACCCCGTCGAAGTGGGGCGATAAGATGAAACTGATGAAGCCCGGGTTCACTCCGAATCAATCAAGGGGAAGCAACCCAGACATTCAAAAGAGGATCGACGCAAGTTGGGCAATTGGTCATGCGATCAATCAAGAGAGCGACCCTGAGAAGGTTCTCGAAGCGGCTGAGTTCCTTTTGTCTATCCGTGCAACCTTAATCTCGAAGCTATGAACTGGACAGCAGCAGAAGAAAAGCAGCTCGTTGAGACAATCAACCGCAACATCTATCAGAACAGCAAGCGTCCAATCCAATGGAAGGCAATCAAACCGATGGAACGGCACACGATCCCCGGAATGCAGACACGTTGGGCGAAGAATATACAGCCGAATATGAACTTTAACGGCTACCGATACACGCCAAAGAAGAAGACCACAAAGAAGAAGTTCGAAACAAAGCGCGTGAAGGTCTCTCGTTCGTTCTTTTGGGGCGCGTTAAAGGTCACCCGATATGAATAATATCAAGCTCTTCTTGATAAGGAACTACGGCTCGACATTCAACGCAGCTCAAACGCTGGATGTAACCCCGAACACCGTCCGCAATTGGTGCGGGCGTATGCCTCGGAATATCCTTAAGCACCTCCCGGAGATATCCGAGTCGTGCGGAGCGACATACGCGGAGATTGTCGAAGAAGTTCTGTTGTGTGAAAGAGAGGGTATTGAATGACCTTTCTTAATTACGATATAACTTTGTAAGAATGAACGGAATATGGATCCCCCAGGAGATTTGGGCATTGAATGACATCTCTCCCATGCAAAGAATTCTCCTCTCTAAAATTCACGCGCTCAGTCACAAAGACGGATCGTGTTGGGCAGGAGATGACTTCCTCGCTGAGTCTCTTGGGGTATCTTCTCAATACATCCGCAAGATGCGGAAGGAACTTTGCGAGACCGCACACATCAAATGTGAAGGGTATGGTCACCGAAGGAAAATGACCGTACTTGTAGAAGCAACAATCGGAACAAGCAACGATAGGAACAAGCAACAATCGTTGCAAGTAGAAGCAACTACAGTTGCAAAAGTTGCAACTATCGGCGCAAAAGTTGCAACTACAGTTGCGCATAGTATAGAGAAGAGTAAAGAGAAGAGTAAAGAAGTAGTTAAGAGAGTACGTTTTCAGGAACCAAGTTTGGAAGAAGCGATGAATTCATTCGAACTTGCGGGATCATCTCGCGACGAAGGCGAGAAGTTTTGGAACTACTACGAAGCAAACGGATGGAAAGCCGGCAGAAACAAAATGAAGAATTGGAATGCTGCCGCACGTAACTGGATAAAACGAAGTCATGAATTTACAACGAACAAAACAGGAACTCCAAAGCAACCAAGCAAAGACCAGCTTGAAGCATATCTCAAGCACGGGCATTTATAAACCCACGAACGAAGAAGCATGGCAAGGAACTAACATCCTCACCGCACTTCGTCACCATCCCGAAGAGACTCGGGCGGCTGTCGTGACGATGATCAACAAGACGATTCAATTCATAGACGCAAAGAAGACCCTTCACTCATTCGAGGACATGGCACTTTGCGCAGAAACGATCTTCGAAGTCTTCCCTGTTTTGAAACTCGAGGAATTGAGGCTAATTTGCGAGAGGATGAAACAAGGGTACTACGGCAACTTCTTTGAGCGACTTAAGATTCAGGAGTTCCGCGACTGCATCATCAAGCACGAAGCAGAACGAGCGCCTCTCTTGGAGCAGCAACATAAGACGGTAAGTCGAGGAGCCGAAGACCCGCACAACGTAAAGCCTTACGACCCCGAACAAGCACGCCTCGAATGGCGGATGAAGAACAACCCCTTCTTGATACCCGGAAAGAATGACAGTGTCAAAGGCGAAAGCTAAACTCGACAAGATATTCTCTCAGTTCATCCGGCTGCGTGCGGTCAACGATGAAGGGTGGGGAGCTTGTTTTACTTGCGATCGCTTGCGTCATTACAAGAGCGCAGACGCAGGGCATTTCATGGTACGGCAAAAGATGCCCACCCGCTTTGATGAGTTGAATGTACAATTCCAGTGCAAGGCTTGCAACGGATTCGAAGGGGGCGCACAATACGAATTCGCAAAGCGTCTCGACCAACTACACGGAGAAGGCACAGCGGATCGGCTTGTTCGGTTGAGCAACGAAACGAAGCGATTCAGCGTTCACGAATTGGAGGCACTTTGCAAAATATATAAAGAGAAGGTCAATGAACTCAGGAAGTCGAAAGGGTTGGAATAGCTTCTTAACGAAGCATTATTTAAAACTTGTTCGCATCGCTCGACGATGGACGGACAGCCCTTCCGACCTTGTACATCACACTTACCTTCGATGTTTAGATAAACGCTTTCCCGATGGGGATAGTGAAAACCCGCTCGGGTACTTTGTTAAAGCCATGTACACCGAAGCGACACGAGGAAAATTCAAAGACTTATATCACGTAACAGATGCCGACCCCAAAGAACAAGCCTTCGAAAGCGATTGGACAAAAGCAATCCAACGAGAGCAAATGCAACTCATCCTCGACCGCCTATCCTGGTTTGATAGAACCATCTTCTCTCTATACCTGCAAGGGTGGAACATGGCTGACGTATCTCGACGGTCTCGCATTGGAGAATCGACCCTTTATCGCTCACTACACATCACCCGAAAAATCCTAAAAGATGTTCTTCGTAACGGCACAAAAGAGGACTGACCGACTTTATATCTGCAAAGGCTGCGAACACTTCGTCGACAAGACCAAGAGTTGCGGAGACCTCGTGACAGAAGCCTTCACCGATTCGGAGTTGTGCGGCTGTCATATGCCTACGAAGACCCGTCTCAAGGTTGCATCGTGTCCTCTCGGTAAGTGGGAAGCAGAAATCAAACAAGCAGACCTCGAAGCAATTAAGACCTTTCTCAAAACAGAGAATCAATTCAGAACAAACGGACAGCTTGCGCAACTTTATTCAAAGGTTACCGGAACGAATACCCAAGCGAGCCAATGCAGCTCGTGCAACCGTCGGATGCTTGCGGAGCTTCAAAAACTAGTAAACGAAACAGAATGAGTTACACTACAACGGAACGCGAGAAGATAGCGGAGAACATCCGCCAATTTCTTAAACAAGACCAGAAAGAGAAATTCGAACATCAGCACTTCGGAGGCGATCCCTTCTTGGTGAAGCGGGTTCTTCCCATAACCCAATACGACAAAGAGACCCTGGAGAATATCGCACGGGATGTCGAAGGCAGAATTTTACACCCATGAATCATGGATCACTTTTCTCAGGAATCGGAGGCTTTGACCTCGCGGCTGAATGGTCAGGGTTCACCAACCTCTTCAATTGCGAATGGGAAGAATTCCCTCGCAAAGTCCTCAAGCATCACTTCCCAAATGCAAAACAATATGAAGACATTAAAGACTTTAACGCAACTGACTATAATGGACGAATTGACGTCCTTAGCGGAGGATTCCCATGCCAACCGTTCAGCGTCGCAGGACTTAGAAAAGGAACAGATGACTCGCGCCACTTGTGGCCTCAGATGCTTAGAGTTGTCGGAGAGTGTAAACCCCGTTGGGTCGTGGGAGAGAACGTTCGCGGGCTTTGTTCTTGGTCGAACGGATTGGTTCTCGAAGCGTGTTACTCTGACTTGGAAAATCTTGGGTACTCCGTCCAATCGTTTATTATTCCAGCTTGTGCCACAGGCGCACCGCACCGACGCGACCGAGTTTGGATTGTTGCCAACCGTGAACGCATTCGACTGGAACACACCGAGAAGCCCCGAAGCTTGGAAGAAAGCGAAGGAGAAACACGGCTCGACACTGCAAAACCCATTGAAACAAATGGCGAGTGTGGGAATGCTTCCGACACCGATAGCGCAAGAACACGACAAGATTACAGGAAAAGAGAACCAGGACAGCTTGACCAAAAGAGCGAGAGAAATGACTGGGAAAACTTCCCAACTATCCCCCCTATTTGTGGAGGAGATGATGGGCTTCCCAAAGAACTGGACGGCATTACCTTTCCAAAGTGGAGAAGAGAATCCATCAAAGCATACGGCAACGCAATAGTTCCTCAAGTCGCTCATCGTATATTTGAATCAATTAAAGACTATGAGAAACGCAAGAAAAGCCCTCCTCCATGCGAAGAACTTCCTTCTTATCACGGAGAATGATAAAGCAATCCGACTCCATGCCGGGGACGATCCCGCGACTTTACTCCTCACCTTAGCAGTTCATAACGATGAATTCAGATACACCCTCGAAGCCGTCTTGGAACAAGCAAATGAAACTCTCAGCGATAAGGGAGAATCCCCGGAATCCGAGGACGATTAAAGAGGAGAGGTTCGACAAGCTCGTTCAATCCATCCGAGAGTTCCCCGAGATGCTCCAAGCGCGACCCATCGTTGTAAATCCCGACATGGTTATAATCGGAGGGAACATGAGATTTAAAGCGTGCAAGGCAGCGGGACTCACCGAGGCTCCGGTCTATGTCGCTACATGGGGCGAATTAAAAGACCGAGAGTTCACGATAAAGGACAACACGAACGCAGGAGAGCACGACATGGATATCCTCGCGAACGAATGGGATGCAACCGAATTAAATGATTGGATGCTCAACGTATGGGATCCCCAAGAGGAACCCGAAGAGAAAGAAGAGAAAGTAAAATGTGAATTATGCGGTAAGTAATGGAAGCACTTAAGACCAACACATCCAACACTAAAAAAGAAGCGATGCTCGAAGCCCTCGAGAAGTCTTTGGGTATTGTATCCACAGCCGCGAAGATGGTAGGTATCGACCGCTCGACCCATTACGCATGGCTAAAGGCAGACGAGGAATACAAGAGCGCGGTCAACTCCATTCAAGATGGTGTTCTCGACTTCGCAGAATCTCACCTTTACAAACTCGTAAAGGAAGGCAACCCAGCGGCGACGATATTCTTCCTTAAGACCAAAGGCAAGAAGCGCGGTTACATCGAACGGCAAGAGATAGAGGTTCAAGAGAAGAAGCCGCTCTCGTGGTTGGATGAATAAACTTCCCGCGACATATTACCACGTTAAAGAATGTAAGTCGAAGATTCAAATCCACCAGGGCGGGACACGATCCGGGAAGACGTACTCCATCCTCACGGCACTCATTGAGCTGTGTCATAAGAACTCGGGTCTTGTTATCACGATATGCCGAAAGACATTCCCAGCCCTTCGAGCAACAGCGATGCGGGACTTCTTCGAGATACTCAACAAGGAAGAGATATACAACCCCGACCTCCACAACAAGAGCGACGCAACCTATCAACTATGGGGGAATATGGTTGAGTTCATTAGCATCGACCAACCGCAGAAGGTCAGAGGACGCAAGCGAGACGTTCTATTTATCAACGAAGCCAACGAAATCAACCTCGAAGATTGGCGGCAACTCCTCCTCAGAACAACGGGGAGGGTGCTTTTAGATTATAACCCATCAGACGAATTCCATTGGATATATGAAGAAGTCATCCCACGAGAAGACGCAGAGTTCTTCCGCACCACTTACAAAGACAACCCGTTCCTCCCTGAAAGTGTGGTCTTGGAAATTGAGCGGTTTAAAACAGCAGACGAGAACTTTTGGAAAGTATACGGTCTCGGAGAACGAGGCACCTCACAAGCAACCATCTTCACGCACTGGAAAGAAATAAACCAAATCCCAAATGAATACAAACTCCTCAACATCGGACTCGACTTCGGATATACAAACGACCCAACCGCCATCGTCCGAGTCTATACAGACGGACACGGGTTCGCAGTCGACGAACTCTGCTACGCGACTCGACTTACTAATTCAGATATATCAAAAGTCCTCCGAGATAATCAAGTCGATAGATCAGATGTTGTTATCTGTGACTCCGCTGAGCCAAAGAGCATCGACGAGATACATGCTCACGGATTCAATACTCACGGAGCAAGAAAGGGAAAGGATAGCGTCAAGAACGGAATCCAATTCCTGCATTCGCGACCGCTTCTTGTCACGGCTCGGAGTGTGAACCTCATCCGGGAGCTTCGCAATTACAAATGGAAGGAGGATAAGAACGGGAAGCAACTGAACGAACCTGTCGATTCATTCAACCACGCGATCGACGCGATGAGGTACGCAATCACATTCAACCAAACGAACCCGAACTTCGGTTCTTATGCTATTGGGTAAGGAAACCAAACAAATCAAGTTATTAGAATGATGGAACTCAAACTCCCGCACCGATGGTCTGACCTCTCACTCGGAGAACTCCAAGTCATGATGACCGCAGACAACCCCCTCGAGAAGATATCTATCTGCTCGGGGTACTCGGTGGAGAAACTCAGGGCGATGCCTCAGAAGCTAATAGAAGCCGCTTCAGCGCATCTTGACAATCTTCTAACCCAAGAGACTGCACGTCATGAGAAAGTCGTTGAGATGGACGGAAAACGCTTCGGCTTTATTCCAAGCTGGGATGAGTTTACAGCGGGCGAGTGGATTGACATGGAAAACCACCTCGAAGACTTTTGGGCAAACGCTCACAAAATTACAGCCCTACTCTATCGGGAAGTGACCTACGAACTCGGAGACAAATACGAGATAAAGAAGTACACCGCCAAAGAAGACGCAAGCATCTTTGAAGAGATGCCCGCAGACCTTGTCTCGGGTATGCTGCTTTTTTTTTGGACTTCCAGAAATCAACTGCTTCACGATATGCAGTTCTCTTTGCTGGAGGTAGCGGACAAAGCGATCCAGTCGGCGAAAAATGGGGATGGTATCACCTCCTCTATTCCCTCGCAGGAGAAGACGTTCTCAAAATGGACGCGATTACAGAACTCCCTGTTCAAGTCATCTTCCAACACCTCAGCTATCTAAAAGACAGAAGCGCAAATGATCACGTTCAATAACATCGTCGAAAGGTTTGAAGTATTCGCAACGAATCACTTCTTTATTAAGTCATTCTCATTCGGCTCTCCGGATGATGTAGACCTCGCAAAGTTTACCGAGTTCCCACTCATGCACATGGTTTACACCGGGGCAACATATGACACCGGGACGAAGACTTACAACATCGAGGTATATATCCTTGACGTACCCGCAGATAAGACCGATAAGGTAGAACGACAACGGGAGGTCGTATCTGATGCGGAGCAATGCGCGGAAGACATCATCGCAGACATCCGCATGGGGGGCAATATCTTCACGTTCGCCCAAGATTACGAGGTTGTAAACGCTACGACTACACCACTCGAAGAAGAGACAAAGAACGTCCTCTCGGGTGTTCTCTTGGATTTATCTGTTGAGATCCCTTATGAGTGGGACGCTTGCAATGCTCCAATTGATGGGGTAACTCCTGAAGGCGGCACCGAACCCGCTTTCGCTCGACGTGGGTTCTTGCGTATGTTGACGATTGACGGTGCAACCGATGTCCTCAGCGTTCGCACAATCAACGTAACGAACGGCACCCTCACCGATGATGGAGACGGAGTTGTCACTCTAAACACGGGAGGAGCTGAAACGCTGGACGATTTATCGGATGTCGATATCAATACCCCGGTTCAAGGGAGCGTCATATCTTACAACTCAGGCGTCCAGAAGTGGATGGTCAATAACGGACTTCAAGAGTTGCTCGCACGGTTTAAAGCAAGCGGAACAGGGGCGCAGATGTATGCCACCCTAAACGACACGACGAAGGGTTATATTGACATTCTCGCCAACAGCGCAAAGATGAAGGTCAACCACTCGGGATTGACTGTGAGTGAGGCAAGTCCGGGGGTTATGTCGTTCACGGTTGCAGCGGGTACCGATGGGAACGAAGTCGAGTTCGAGGCTATGACCATCGAAGGAAGCGACGCTCTTTCTACGATCGCAGATGTAAACTTCAAGCAAGGAGCGTTAACGTATTGGGAGAACGCGACGGGCAAGATTTGGCTTCGCGCACCTAATGCGGGAAATATTACGGTACTCCTTCCAAGCTCAACGGGAACCCTGGCACTTACGACCGATATCCCGAACGTTCCTGTCGACTCGGTAAACGGACAAACGGGCGTTGTTGTATTGGATACGGGAGACATTGACGAGAACGGCAATCTCTACTTTACAGATGCACGGGTTGCAGCGAATAGCGCAGTCGCAGCGAATACGGCAAAAGTAGGCATCACGCCCACGCAAGCGAGCGAGATAACAACCAACACCGCGAAGGTCGGAATCACGACTCAACAAGCGTCCGATATCACAGCGAACAACGCGAAGATTGCTCTTGTCGTAGATGATACAACGCCACAACTTGGGGGCAACCTTGACGTTCAAGCCCGTGAGATAGACACCTCAACCACAAACGGAAATATCGTCGTCGCGCCAAACGGAACAGGAGTTTTAGAAGTCAAAGGCGACACCAATAGCGCAGCCATTCAACTGAACTGCGAGGTCAATACTCACGGGGTTAAGATACAATCTCCTCCGCATTCCGCCGGAGCGACCTACACTTTGACTCTTCCCAATAACACCGGGACAAATGGACAAGCTCTCACAACTAACGGTTCGGGCGTTCTATCGTTTTCAGACGTAGCAGCAGGCACAAAATATCACGACCGTTTCCAAAGCAACGCTGCATCCTTTCGAAGCGGTGCAACGGCAACTGTTGAGCTGTACTATACAGCCAAAGCGGACGGGGACGGACTATCTGAAAGCGCATCGAGCGACACACCAACAGCGGGCAAGGTTATCAAGAGAAAGATATATTACTCAGAGGCGGCTTTCGCCGATCCCGACACGGGGACTTGGGTAGAGTTTACGACCCTCGCGGATGATATTACATTCGCTAATGCAAAGGCGGCACTTTTGGAGTATCTCAAAGCGAGGACGGGCGGCACAGTTCCAATCAGCCTCAAGCAAACGTGGGAGGAGGTAACAGCAGCCCCAGCGTTCACGGGTCTTTTAAATCAGACGTATGGCAGCGGAGCAGAGGCGGCGTATTCAACCCGTCGATTAAACGGGCTGTACTCAGGCGATTGTATGACCATTCGTAGAGCGTCCGATAGCACAACGCAGAGCATTGGATTCGTAGGTGAGGAGATTAATGAATCAGCCATCAAAACCTTTTGCAGTGGCACTACT
>Ga0209535_1001236_pt1 | contig 17554 bp, 19 predicted proteins | sample LinPmetageLP28_FD_184041 | JGI IMG/M metagenome (GOLD analysis project Ga0209535, IMG submission 184041) | Marine viral communities from the Pacific Ocean - LP-28 (SPAdes) (version 2) | ecosystem: Environmental > Aquatic > Marine > Oceanic | place: Pacific Ocean | collected 2009-08-22 | reverse complement strand
TGCAAGGTATTACTACTTGGGTAGTAGATGAAGCTGAGGAACTAACAGACGAGCAGAAGTTTGACACCATTGACCTAAGTGTAAGGCAACAAGGCAAAGCCAATAGGGTAATACTTATCTTAAACCCCACAACCAAAGAACACTTTATATACAGACGCTTCTTTGAGGAACGAGGGGTACAAGAGGGAAGCAATACACAGAAAGAAAACACAACCTACATACACACCACTTACATAGACAACATAGACAACCTATCTAAAAGCTACATAGACCAAATAGACCAAATGCGTAAGCGCAGACCAGAGAAGTACAAACAGCAGATGCTTGGTGCTTGGATGTCTAAAGCTGAGGGTGTTATATTTAGCAACTGGGTTATAGGAGAGTTTAAGAGATATAGCGTGAGTGTTTACGGTCAAGACATAGGATTTGCTGCAGACCCAAGTGTATTGATAGAAGTAAATATACACACCTCAACTAAAACAATATATTTAAGAGAATGTTTTTATTTAGAAAGGCTTACTACTTCGCAAATGGTAGAACTAAATAAGAAACACGCTAAGGAAAGCCTTATAATTGTGGACAGCGCAGAACCACGCCTTATACACGAGATGAAAGCTAAAGGGTGTAACGTAAAGCCAAGTATAAAAGGGCAAGGAAGTGTAACATACGGAATAAGCCTACTACAAGACTATGACCTGGTGGTAAGTCCAGACAGTACAAACCTTATCAAAGAACTAAACAACTACCGCTGGTTAGAGCGTAAATCAAACACACCAATAGACAAGTACAATCACTTAATAGATGCTATTAGATACGCTGTTGGCTATCAGTTGCAAAACCCAAATAGAGGTAAGTATATTGTTCACTAAATGTTAAAGAAATGTTAAAGTTTGTTTATAATTTGTTTATAACGTTTATTATGTTGTATATTTGTAGTGTACAAAAAATAGTACAAAGTTCTTAAACATATTGAATATTAAACAAAAGGAAACTTGCTTTCCCTTGAAACAGTAGGGGAGTTAAATAACAAATGGTGTGAAACAGATTGAAAGAGTATCTGATTATTTGAGAAGCGAGTGTATAAAGGTCTGGGGGATAGATGCCCAGTACTCCAATGGGAGTGTTAGCTTAACAACATTAGAGCGTTATACATAAACGACAAGACAGTAAACATTAGCAAAGGAGAGGCATAGGGAAACCATCCTCTTAAAGTCTGTAACAAAATAACTCGTTTGATAGCGAGGAGATAAAGTGAGTGCCTATCAACACTCGTAGTACATTAAGAGTTACTTATATCTAAGGCAGCACCTAACTTTTATTTAATATTCTATAAACTAACCCTTACAGACGTGTAGGGGTTTTTTTATGCCTAAAAATTATTAATTTTGTTTATATATTAATAAGCAAAGTAATATGAAAGTAAATCTAAGAATACCAACAAGCCTTAACGAGATAACACTTGGACAGTACCAAGAGTTTGCTAAGTTAGATGGCAAGTTAGAAGATACACACGATACAGCGATACAACTTAAGATTGTAGAGATATTTTGTAAAGTGCCAGAGATAGTAGTACGCAATATGAAAGCCACAGACATAGCTGAGATATGCGAGATTATTAATACTATGTTTGACACTAACCACCAGCTAATAAATAAGTTTAGTTTAGGCGGCGTTGATTATGGCTTTATTCCAGAACTTGACGATATGACTTTCGGAGAGTATATGGACTTGGACACTTTCATAGGGGATAACGATAATTTACACAGAGCAGTAAACGTACTATTCAGACCAATAGAACACAAACGAGGTGCAAGGTACACCATAAAGGAATACAACCCAGACACAAGCGAGAACGCTAAGGACTTTCCCTTAGATGTCGTATTAGGTTCTATTGTTTTTTTTTACAGTTTAGGCAAGGACTTATCGATGGTTATGCTGAACTCTTTGGACAGCAAGAACGAGAAGGCTTTAGCACAGCATCTAATTTCACATCCAAATGGGGATGGTTCAACGCCCTCTATGGCATCGCTCAAGGCGATATTACAAGATTTGAAAATATCACTAAATTAAATGTACATCAATGCTTAACGTACTTAGAATATACTAAAGAGAAAAACCAAATAGAAGCAGCACAGATAAAAAATAAATTCAAATAAAATGAGCCAAATAGGAATAAGAGGGTTTTACCAAATAACATCAAAAATAGAAACACAGCTTTTAGCGGATGTGAATGTAAACACAGTTACAACTGGCGATATATTTGACATTGATTTGTCTAAGCAAAGCATATTCCCTTTGGCACACATTATAGTGAACTCTGTAACAACTCAAGAACAAGTGCTATCGTTTAACATTACTGTTATGGCTATGGATGTAGTAGATGAAAGCAAAGAGCCTACTACTGATATTTTCAGAGGCAACAACAACGAACAAGATATTTTAAACACACAACTTGGTGTGCTTAACAAATTAATAATGCTACTTAGAAGGGGAACGCTACATAGCGCACAATTCCAATTAGAGGGCGACCCCACACTTGAGCCATTTTACGAAAGGTTTGATAACCGCTTGGCTGGATGGGCAGCAACAATGGACGTAATAATACCAAACGATATTACTATATGTTAGCAGACAAGTTTTTAAGGGATGAACTAAACAAGTTTGCTAAGTACGTTATTCAACAATCACGAAGCAACTTATCTAAGGGCAAAAAGAACGCATCTAAGGAACTTTATAACTCTTTAGGTTACCAAGTATCACAAAGCGCACAAACAACTTCCTTAGCCTTTAATATGGCTGACTATGGCAAATTCCAAGACAAAGGGGTAAGCGGAACACAAAAGAAATACAACACGCCTTATAAGTACACTAACAAGATGCCACCTACAAAGTCTTTAGACAGTTGGGTAGTTAGAAAGGGAATTGCACCGAGAGGGTCTGGCGGTAAGTTTGCAAAGCGTGAGGGAATAAAGTTTGCAATAGCAAAGGCGATAAAAAAGAAAGGTATAAGACCAAGTTTGTTTTTTACTAAACCATTCGAGGCAGCTTTTAAAAGATTACCAGATGAGTTAGTAGAAGCATACTCAATAGGCTTAGAGAAACAAATACAAGTAAATATAAACAAATGAGCAAGATTAACGTAAGAAGTCCGTACTACATAACTACTGGCACAGTAACAAACCTAACAAGCACACAGCTTGAATTGTATATATATCAAGGTACACAAACAAGTAGCAGACCATCAACAAGCACCTATCTTTTAAACTCGTTTGCAGTTGATAACGTATGTACTTTTGAAATAGCAGAACTTGTAAGGGATTACTTTACTAACGTATTTGATGGTGATTACTCAACAGACATTTTTTGGGTGGATTATAGAACAACACAATTTATACAAGGTGTAGCACAAACCACAAGCGGTTACACACAACTTAAAGCGTTTTTTGGTTATGGTTTATTTGAAGATGGTGCAAACCCTGAAAATAGCAAAGCGGTCTTACAATCAAATACCAAAATAGTTAAGTTAGACGATGCACCAGCGGTTATAGCAGTAGATACATCTTTGGCTACACAAGTAACATACTTAAACAACGGAACACAAGTTTATACTAAGGCAATAACACCAAGTAGTCCACTAACATCTTCTACTCAAATAGAATACGTTACAAGCGGTGTAAATGGTTCTGATGAGTTTAAAGATAGGGTTATACAAGATGGCGGTACTTTTGAGGGTAGCGACTGCCTTACAGCCTTTGAGGGCGAATACACACTATTTGACTTTGATACAATATTGGTAGATAGTTCAACTGGCGTTACTAAGCTAACTGTAACAAATGAAAGCGAGTGTAAGTTTACACCATACAAAATTACGTTTATAAACAAATACGGAACGCTGCAAGATATATGGTTCTTTAAGCGCACTAACGAAACGCTAACAACCAAAACAGAGAAGTTTAAAAAGAATATAATAAGCGGTGCAAGTTACAGCATAAGCAACCACCAAGACAAGACACTAACTAAAAACGGTAAAGAGAAACTAACCTTAAATACTGGCTACTACCCAGAGGCTTACAACGAGGTATTTAAAGAGATGCAACTAAGCGAAGATTGTTGGATTGAAATAAACTCACAGACCTTACCGATACAAGTTACAAGTAGTTCATTTGCTTACAAGACACAACTTAACGACAAGATAATAAACTACACAATAGAAATAGAGTTTGCTTTTGACACCATAAACAATATACGCTAAATGCAGATACTTGAGTTATATATAAGGGATGGAATAAAGTACCCAGAGTTTGGCACAAGCGCAGCTACAAGCACTTCTACAAGTAATTTAGTAGATGCTACTGCTGACTTTACAAGTGGTGTAAAAGTAGGCTATATTGTGTTTAATAAAACAGATGGAACAAGCGCAAAGGTTACAGCGGTTACAAACGCAACTACTTTAGCTTTATCTGCTGATATTTTTGCAAGTGGCGAACTATACCAAATTAAAAGCGACTTTGTTAGGCTTGATATGTTTAACGATGAAAGTGTTACCATTACAGACAGTATAAAGAACACTAAGGACATTTCTAAAGTGTTTACGCCATTCTCTCAGCAGTTTAATGTACCAGCTTCAAAGCATAACTCAAAACTATTTAGACATTACGAAGATAACGACGTTGTAAATAGCTTCGATGCAAGGTTTAGAGTTGATGCCTTAATAAAGCTAAATGGTGCAGACTACAAAAAAGGTAAGCTAAGGCTTAATAGCGTTTCAATGAAAGACAACAAAGCGCACTCGTATAAGTTGGTTTTCTTTGGCGAAACAATAGAACTAAAAGACATATTAGGCGAAGATGATTTAAGTAGGCTTGAGTTCCCAAGTAGTTTGAATTTCGATTACGATTATACCACAATAAAAAGCAAGTTTACTTCTTCGGCTGGGGATGTTTGCTTTCCGCTTATAACGCATAGTAAAAATATGCGCTTTTCTAATAGTGGATATGAAAGCACAAATAACGAAAAGTTAAACCAGCTTGATATTAAACCAGCTTTAAAAGTTAGAGCGATAATAGAGGCAATAGAAACCACTTACGACATTGACCTTTCAAATGACTTCTTTAACTCTACTGAGTTTAACAATATTTATATGTGGCTTCATAGAGAACGCGGTTTTATGAGTAACGCTGACGAGGGTGGGGGGTTACAAACTTTAGAGGCAAGATTTCATTTGCCAACTGATGCTGGTTTAGACTTTGATAGCGGAACAGATATCAGACCAGTAAGTTTATATGGAGGGTTGAACCTTACAAACTTAGGTCGTAGGCTTAAATTAAATTTTGATATTGATGCTGGTGTTTCTGACGATTATAACTTAACAATTTTAAGAAGTTCAGATAACGCCCTTTTGTTTGCAGAAGATTATACTGGACCACAAGACTTTGATATTAGATTAATGCCTAACAATGGATATACAAATGGCTCAACTAATATTAATTACGGTGAAGGAATTGTTGATGTGAAAATTTTGATTACAACATCAAGCACTTTAAGTTTTACAGAAATAGAGATAACAGCAACACTTCAATCTAATATTCCCCTTACAATTCCATCTGACATTGAGAGTGGAGTTTACACATTACCAGCTTTAGCTACTTCTAATAAAGTAATTATATCAAGGCAAATACCTAAGATGAAAGTCATAGACTTTTTAACAAACATCTTTAAAATGTTTAATCTTGTGGCTTACAAAGAAAACGGGGAAATACAAGCGTTGCCTTTTAACGATTTTAACGCACAAGGTACAAGCTATGATATTACACAATATGTAGATACTTCTAAAAGCACAATAGAAAAAGTTTTAAAATACAAAAATGTTAAGTTTGGGTTTAAAAGCAAAAAGAGTTTTTTAATACAAAACCAACAAGATATTTTAGGCAATGATTTTGCTGGGGAAAGCTACCCAGCTTCTAATGATAATGAATGGGATGGCGGAGAATTTAAAGTAGAATTAGATTTCGAGAAAATGCTTTACGAAAGATTGTCAAACTCAAATACTGGTGCTTTAAGCGATATTTGTCAGGGTGCTATGTTAGACAAAGATTTTAATCCTACTATTGGCGCACCTTTACTTTTGTATATAAAAAACCAAACAACTTCTGGATTTCATTTTCAGAATGGTACTGGTGGTGGACACGAAACCATTACAACTTACAATAGACCAAGCCAGATATTTGTGCCTACAAGTGGAACTGTAGCGGCTACTTCAAGTTCTTTAAACTTCGGTGTTGAGATAGACGAATTTTTTAGAGAGGTTAAAGGAACTAATTTATTTGCTAAATACTATGCAGATTATTTAGTGAGCATATACGATAGACAAGGTAGAATAAAAAAGGTAGAAGCTTATTTGCCTTTGCATATACTATTAAAATACAACCTCAACGATAAGTTTATTATAGGTAATAAGTCATACAGAATAAACTCAATAAAAACTAACCTATTAACAAACAAAAGTTCTTTAGAATTATACACTTTAAGCGAAAGTGCAACTGGTGTTTCAAATTCACAATTTCAATTTTTACCAAAAGTAGGTTCTACAAGCGTTACATTAAAAGGCTCAGACTTTATATCGATAGGGTGGACAGCTTTAGCAGACCCAGTAGCAAACAATATTACTGGCTATGATTTAATGCAAGATGATGAACTTATTACAACTTTAGCCAACACAGCAAATTCGTACAGATTTGGTAGTTTGTCAAGTGGCATAACATACAAGTTAGCGGTAAGGGTTAGATACACAATAAGTAGCACCGTGGTATTTTCAGAGGACACAATAATATTTGCAACAACAGACTAACAATGATAAAACAAATACTTGAACTTTTAAAACACGCAAACGGAGAAACAGAAACAATCCGCATAGCACAAGGTAAACACAAACTACCTACAACACTAAAAGAGGGATATAAAGCACTTAAACAAGAGATACAATGGCGATAGAGAAAACAATAGATATTAAAGTTGATGGTAAAGGCGCTGAACAAAGTTTTGACAAACTTGCAGAAGCTATAAAAGAATTAAATGAAAGTTTTAGCAAATTTAGTAAAACTACAGAAGATGGCTTAGAAGATATAAGTGAAACCTCTAAGAAAACAGAGAAAGGAGTAGGTAGAATTTCTAAAGGATTTAAAGGTCTTGGGATAGCCATCAAAGCTGCTGGTATTGGTTTAGTTATTGCAGCTGCCAGAAAGTTAGGGGAAGTTTTTATGCAAAACCAATCTGTTGTCGATGGCTTTAATACAGTCTTTGAAGTTTTAAGCATAGCATTTAATGATTTCGCTAATTTTGTTATAGACAATAGTGGTCAAGTTGTAACTTTCTTTAAAGCTATATTTGAAGACCCAGTTGAAAGCATAAAAAGTTTTGGAAGACTTATAAAAGAAAATATAATAGAGCGGTTTAGGTCAAGTTTAAAAGTTACTGGTTTATTAGGAAGCGCAATAAAAAAAGTATTTAGTGGAGATTTTAAAGGTGCTTTAGAAGATGTTAAAAGTGCTGGTAAAGAAAGTATAGACGTTCTTACTGGTGTCAATAATACATTTGATAAAGGCGCTGAGTTTATAGATAAAAATAAAGATGCTATAAAAGGCTACATAACCCAAACTGTTAAATCAGCACAAGAAAATGTAAAACTTGCTAACTCAGCTAAATTAGCAGCAGCACAACAATCCTTACTTGTAGAAAAATACGACATACAAGCAGAGCAGCTAAGACAAATAAGGGATGAAGAACGTAATAGTATTGAAGAACGTAGAAAGGCAAACGACCAATTATTAAAAGTACTAGAGCAGCAAGAAGAAGCAATGCTATTACAAGCAGATATGCAAGTAAGGTCTGCACAAGCCGAGTTGTCAAAAAACAAATCAATAGAAAATCAAGTTGCTCTTACAGAAGCACTTGCAAACAAGCAGGGAGTACTGGCTCAAATAGAGGGTTTTAGGTCTGAGCAAAAAGCAAACGATTTAGCCTTAGACAGAGAAGAAGTTGAATTAACAAATAGTAAATTAGAGAGCGAAAGTAATTTAGCAATAGAGCGAGAAAGATTTAATGCAGAACAAATTACAAATGAGTTAGCAAGACTTGAGAAGCTAAAAGAAATTAACGACTTAGAAAAAGAGCAAGAACAAGCAAGATTACAAGATATTGTAGATAATGCAAATGCTGGAACACAAGCTAAAATAGATGCACAAATAGCGTTAGACCAATTTACAGAACAATCAAGACAAGCAGACTTAACCTTAGATAAAGAAGTTAAAGATGCAAAAATAGCCAATGCTGAGGCTGTTAGTGGTGCAATCGGCACTTTAGCTGGTATCGCTGGAGAGGGTACTGCTGCTGGTAAGGCTTTAGGGGTTGCCTCTGCAACCATTGATACTTATGTAGGTGCAAACAAAGCCATAGCGCAAGGTGGTATTGCTGGTGTTGCTCAAGCTATTGCCATAATTGCTACTGGTTTAACTAACGTCAAGACGATTTTAAGCACTAAAGTACCTAAGACTAATGTAGGCGGTGTTTCTGTTGGTGGTGGCGGTAAAGGTGGGGGCGCACAAGTACAAGCACCGTCCTTTAATATAGTAGGTGCAAGTGATACAAACCAATTAGCTGATGCAGTGGCTGGACAGACACAACAACCAGTCCAAGCGTTTGTAGTAGCCAATGACGTTACAACAGCACAAAGTCTTGAAAATAACATAGTCGAGGGCGCAACATTATAAATACAAAATAAATTAAAAACTATTATATATTAATATGCGAATTGTAGAACTCATTTTAGACGAAGACCAAGAAATAGGGATAGAAGCTATTAGCGTAGTAGAAAACCCAGCAATAGAAGAAGATTTTATTGCACTTAAATCACAAGAGTTCAAACTTGCAGAGGTAGACAAAGAGAAGCGCATACTTATGGGTGCGCTACTTATACCAAACAAGCCCATATACAGACGTAATGGCGAAGATGAGTACTACATATATTTCTCAAAAGATACTGTCTTAAAAGCCTCGCAAATGTACTTAATGCAAGGCAAACAAAACAATTCAACCTTAGAACACCAATACGAATTAAACGGACTTAGTTTAGTAGAAAGTTGGCTTGTAGAAGATAAGGTACACGACAAGTCTGTAAAGTATGGAATGGACTTGCCCCTAGGTACTTGGGTAGGTGCTGTAAAAGTAAACAACGACCAAATCTGGAATGAGTTTGTAAAGACTGGTAAGGTTAAAGGCTTTAGTATAGAGGGTTACTTTGCTGATAAAATGGAAAGACCTAAAGAAAGCATAAAAGACGAACTTGCTAAGATAGAAGAAGCCGAAGCGGAGTATTTGCTAAGTCAAGTAAAGGCTATTATTAAAAGTGATAAAAGATACAAGGGCGGTAAAAAGACAACCTTAGAAAGCTACACAGACTATCCAGATGCAGTTAAGAACAATGCTAAACGAGGCATAGACCTTAACAAAAAGGTAAACAACAAGTGTGCTACAGAGGTCGGTAAGATACGAGCGCAACAATTAGCACAAGGGAAGCCTATAAGCGAAGAAACCATAAAGCGTATGTATTCTTACTTGTCAAGAGCGGAGGAGTATTACGATGAAAGCGACAAAGAAGCTTGTGGCACTATCTCTTATTTATTATGGGGTGGTAAAGCTGGTAAGCGTTGGGCAGAGAGCAAACTAAAAGAACTTGGAGTATTAGAGTTAGCAAGTGAGGTTATAAATGACAGTATGGCTATTATAGATGACCGCTTGGCTTATTCAACTAAAGAACTTGCTATAAAGGCTGCACAAGATATTGGATGTGATAAGTACCACACACACGAGTTTGAGGGTAAAACTTGGTTTATGCCTTGCGAACAACACAACCTTAAAGCACCTTGTACCGCTGGATATGAGCAGTACGGAATGAAAATGAAAAACGGAAAGTTAGTACCTAATTGTATACCTATAAAATAAATTAAAATGAGTAGAGAAAAAGCACTTAAAAGAATTAACGAGTATTTAGCAAAGCAACCTCAAAAAGTAGAGTTAGCACTTACAGACGATTTAAAAAAACTTAACACCACCTATTACAGAAATACAGATACAGCTAATAGCATATTAAAAGGATTGTTAAGTGAAGCAAGAAAAGTAGAAGCTAAAATAGATGAAGCTATTAAAAGTGCCAACAAAATGGATAGCCTTACAGCAAAAGTAGAAAAAACTGCAAACGATTTAGGTGTAAACCCAAATAACATAAAAGAGCTGCAAGATGCAAAAACAGCTATAAAAGATGCCTCTGAATATAAGCAAATTTTATCTACAATTAAAAAGTTTATTTCATCTATTTAAAAATGCGTAAGGTAGCGATGCAATGAGGAAACTATTTAAAAGATTTATAACACCAAGTAAAACAAGTCCTAAGGGAAGTCGCAGAGGCGGTTGTTTGTGTGAAGATAACACTTACAAAACCAAATGCTGCGATGGAAGTCTAAGGGCGCAAGGTGTAGGTAACGTATAACAAATAAATAAATAAAATGAGTAATTACAAAAGAGTATTAAAGCATTTGAACAAAGAGAAATTAGCTACTCAAAAGGTTGAATTGGCTGCTATTGATGATTTAAAAGAACTTATTACAGATGCTAAAAGAATTATTGGTTTACAAGAAGATGGTGTTAAGTGGGGCAATAAGGCTGAAAGAGAATATAAAGAAGTTAAAAAAGTTATCAATGATGCAGAGGGAATTACAAGAGGTGCTATAAGACAAGCTGGTAATTTAAAAAAAGAAAGTGATAAAATATTTAACAAAGTTGAGGCTGGTGCAAAGGAATTAGGTTTAGATGTAAATTCTATACCAGAATACAAAACTGCGTTTAAATTAATTTCTGATATGTTCGAAAATCAAAACGAATTAAATGGATGGAACGACTTTCTAAAAAAATTACTTTAAACTAAAAATGCAAAATTAATTTTTAACACTTATATATTAATATGAATACAAATGATATGATATCAAAAATCAAAGAGGTTGTAGGCTTGTCCGAAGAGATTAAGCTTGAGCAACAAACTTTAGAAAACGGTGCTGTCTTGGAAGCTGAAAGTTTTGAAGCTGGTCAAGAAGTTTTTATTGTTTCTGAAGATGAGAAAATTGCCGTACCAGTTGGCGAATACCAAATGGAAGATGGGCGTATTTTAGTAGTAGCTGAAGAAGGTCTTATTGCTGAAATTAAAGCAGAGGAAGAAGAAGTTGAAGAAGAAGTTGAGGAAGTAGAAGCTAAAGAAGAAGAAGAAGAAATGTACGCTACTAAAAGAGAATTAGCTGAGGTTAAAGAAATGATTGAAGAAATCAAAGCTATGTTAGAGCCTAAAGAGGACTTAAGTGCTGATGAACTTGGAAACCTTATGACTGAGGAACTTGCTAAACACGAGAAATTAGAGTTAAGCGAAGTGCCAGAAGAAGTACAAGAGGAACTAAACCAACCAGCTGCAGAGCCAATCAAGGCTAACCCAGAGGTACAAACAAAACAAAATTTCAAGTTTGCTAACAAAAGAAAACTAAGCACACTTGATAGAGTAATGAACAAAATAATTAACAACTAAAATTAAATTAAATGGCTAATCCAACTATTACATCATCCAGTTATGCTGGAGAATTTGCTGGGAAGTACTTAGGTGCTGCCCTATTATCTGCTTCAACATTAGACGCTGGAGCTGTAACAATCTTACCGAACATCAAGTATAAAGCTGCTATGAAAGTAGGTGCTTTTTCAAACTTGGTACGTTCTGCTGATTGTGATTTTGATGCTACTACTTCTGGTCTTACTTTGACTGAGAAAGTATTAACACCAACTGAACTACAAGTAAACCTACAAATTTGTAAGAAAGAATTACATTCAGATTGGGAAGCTGCTCAAATGGGTTTTTCTGCCTTTGACCAACTACCCCCTTTATTTTCTGACTATGTTATCTCAAGAGTAGCTGCTGAGGTTGCCAACGCAACTGAAACTTCTATTTGGCAAGGTGCTGCTGGAGAGGGTTCTTTTGATGGCTTTGATGCTTTACTGACTGCTGATGGTGGTGCTGACGTTGCAGAAGGAACTGTAACAAGTGCTAACGTAATTGCTGAGTTAGGGAAGATTGTAGATGCTGCACCTTCAACTATCTTAGGTAAAGAAGATTTAACGCTTTACGTTTCAAATAACATCGCAAGAGCATACATTCGTGCTTTAGGTGGCTTCGCTGCTACTATTGGCGGTGCTGGTGTAGATAACAAAGGAACAACTTGGTACAATGGTGGCGAGTTATCTTTTGAAGGTATCAACATCTTTGTAGCTAAAGGACTTGCAAATAACAAAGCTATATTGGCTCAGAAGTCTAACTTGTTCTTCGGAACTGGTCTTTTAGATGACAGAAACGAGGTAAAAGTAATTGATATGGCTGACCTTGATGGTTCTCAGAATGTGCGTGTAGTAATGCGTTACACTGCTGGGGTACAATACGGAGTTAGAGGCGATATCGTTCTTTATTCTTAATAAATTAAATTAATCAACATAAATTGGGGTGGGCAAAACTGCCTACCCTTTTTTATTAAATCTAAAAAAATATGGCTTGTGCAATAACAAAAGGTAGAGGGGTTGGATGTAAGACCGCCTTTGCTGGAATTAAAAATATTTACATCTTAGATTATAGTGCTGCCATTGCTGCTTTAGGCGATAGTAGTGGTACTATAACACTACCAACGGACAACTCCGCTGAGTTCTTTAAGTTTGAAGTAAAGGGCGGTTTAAGTTCTTTAGAAACTGCTGTAACATCAAGTAGAGAAAACGGAACTACTTTTTATGAAAGTACTTTAAATGTTACTTTTCAACTGTTAGACGTAGCGACACAAGAAGAGATAAAACTCTTAAATAGAGGTCGTGCGCATTACGTTGTAGAAATGTATCCAGATGGTGCTGGGAATACTAAGCGTTTATTAGTAGGTAGAGATAATGGTGCTGAAATTACTGGCGGAACTATCGTTACTGGCGCTGCGGCTGGAGATTTACAAGGGTTCACTTTAACAGCAGTAGCAACAGAGGTTTTTCCTCCGTTCTTCTGTACTGAACCAGACGTAAGTGCTGTAACACCAATTACACCAGCATAGTAGTTTATTTATATTATGTTTATGTTTAAAATTAGCCTTTCTTTTTAGAGAGGCTTTTTTTTTATACAAAATAAAATAGTTTTGTTTATATATTAGTATGAAGATTATAGGAACTAATGGCGATAAAACTTTTAAGGTTATACCACGTCAATTTGTAAGCGGTGCAATTACTATAAACCTAACAAGTGAAAGTACTGGCGCAACTATAAATAAAACACCTACCGCTTCAGCAGATGGCAATTATATGTCATTTGTAGCCGCTTTCGGTACATTAACTGAGGGCGATTTTTATATGCTTGAGGTAAAGAATGGTGCTGCTGTAATTTACAAAGACAAAGTATTTTGCACAGACCAAACTATAAACCAAGCTAACAACGATTACTATTCTGTAAATGATGGCGAATACACCACAGAGAATAGCTTTGATAACGATTATATTATTTTATGAACGATTTAAGAATAGTTAATTTAAGCAGTTACACAAGTCCAGAGATTGTAGAGAAGTCTAACAAGCAATGGGTAGCTTACGGAAGTGATAACAATTTCTTTGGGCATCTAATATCTAATTACGAAAATAGCCCAACAAACAACGCTATAATTAACGGTATTAGTCAAATGATTTACGGAAAAGGTTTAGATGCTTTAGATTCTAATAAAAAGCCAGAGCAGTACGCTAAGATGATTACTCTATTCCACAAGGACTGCGTTAGAAAGCTATGCTATGACCTTAAACTTATGGGGCAATGTGCTATGCAAGTCATTTACTCAAAGGACAGAAAAACTATTGCACAAGTAGAGCATATTCCAGTAGAGAATCTAAGAGCTGAAAAGTGCAACGACAAAGGCGAGATAGCTGGGTATTATTATTCAGACGATTGGTCTAAGGTAAAGCAAAGAACAGAACTACAAAGAATACCAGCTTTTGGTTTCTCTAAAGAAAACATTGAGATTATCTATGTTAAGCCTTACAGAGCTGGGTACAAGTATTATAGTAGTCCAGACTACACGGGTTGTTTACAATGGTGCGAGATAGAATCCGAGGTGTCAAATTTTCATCTCAACAATACTGCAAATTCTTTCAGCCCAAACACTTTCATACAGTTTAATAATGGCACCCCACCAGCCGAAGAGAGACAAATGCTAGAAAATCGTATTGCAGATAAATTCCAAGGGACGGGAGGGTCTAAATTTATACTTGCTTTTAACGACAACCCAGATAGCGCAGCAACTGTAGAAACTCTGCAAGTTAGTGATGCTCACAATACTTATCAATATGTAAGTGAAGAGGCAACTAAAAAGATAATGGTAGGTCACAGAGTTGTAAGTCCTTTACTTTTGGGAATTAAAGACAATACTGGGCTAGGTAATAATGCAGAGGAACTTTCGACAGCAACAGTTTTAATGGAAAACACCGTAATTTTGCCATTTAGACACCTTTTAATAGATGCCTTTGATAGCATACTTGCTTTTAACAATATCTCTTTAAAACTATACTTTAAGACCTTACAACCGCTTGAGTTTACAGACCTTGAAAACGTAGAGGACGAAGAAACAAGAGAAGAAGAAACTGGCGTAAAGTTAGCTAAAGACTTACCAGAGGACTTAGGCAGCGACATAGCAGATGCCTTAATAGATTTAGGAGAGGATGAAGCAGACCTTTTAAGCGACTTTGACGTCATGGATGAACGAGAAGTAAACTATGATGAAGAACATGGCTTAGACGAGGTTATTACAGACCTTAACAAACCTAAAGAAAAAAGCACACTTGCTAAAATCTGGGAGTTTGTAAGTACTGGTAGCGCAAAGCCTTACAGAAAAAGCGAACAAGATGGCGAAAGCAAACAAGAAACAGAGGAAGGCAATACTTTTTTAGTACGCTATATGTACAGCCCACAAAGATACAGCGCAAATACAAGACCGTTCTGTAAGAAAATGGTAGATGCGAAAAAGGTATATAGGAAAGAGGACATACAAGCCATGACTACAAAAGTAGTTAATAAGGGCTTTGGTAAAGGTGGAAGTGATACTTACTCAATATGGCTTTACAAGGGTGGTGCAAGATGCCAACACAAATGGCTTCGTAAGACGTATGTACGCAAAGATGGTGCTAAAGGTTTAGGAGATGCGATCACAACAACAGAAGCAAGGTCAAGAGGTTTTAGGCCAAAGGGCAGACCAAACGCTCAGAAAGTACCAGTAGCACCAAAGGATATGAAGTATAAAGGTTATACCGCTGAATATTGGAACAAAATAGGATTTAAGAACTAATGGCAACAGCACTATTTATAAACAGAACGGACTTAGTTAAAAACTCTATCATTGATGGGAATGTAGACACAGATAAGTTTATACAATTTATCAAGGTCGCACAGCAAATCGACATCCAGAACTTGTTAGGCACAGACCTTTACAACAAGATAAGTGCTGATATTGTTGCTGGTTCTTTAGCTGGTAATTATTTAAGCTTAGTTAATACTTATGTACAACCTACTTTAATATGGTTTGCACAAATGAACTACATACCTTTTGCTGCATATCAAATAAAAAACGGTGGTGTGTTTAAGCACTCAAGCGAAACCGCACAGAACGTAGATAAAAACGAAGTAGATTACTTAGTAGGTAAGGCGAGAGAATATGCTAACTACTATTCTACAAGGTTAGTAGATTACCTTAGTTTTAACGATAACTTGTTCCCAGAGTACAACACGAACAGTAACGACCAAATTGACCCAGATACTGACACCACGTTTAAAGGCTGGGTACTATGATATATAAGGTAAAAGAAACAAACCTTAGTAAACTAAAAAAATATATTCTTGAAACTTTGAAAAAGCAAGAGGTAAAAAACAAGAAGAATGAGCAATCCTAAATTAGCACTAATACCAAGCGGACAAAAAGCCACAAAGGTTTATAGCGTATTGCCAAGTGATGGTAGCGGAGACTTTACTTTTGCAAGGACTGGCGACGCCACAAGGGTTCGTGAGGATGGACTTATAGAAACTGTTGCTACAACTGTACCAAGACTTGATTGGCTAAATAGCGACTGCCCTAATTTACTTTTAGAGCCACAAAGAACAAATATACAAATAAGGTCTGAGGAGTTTGACAATGCGGCTTGGACTAAACAAGCAGATTTAACAGTAACAGCAAACCAAGTTACTGCACCGACTGGGGAACTGACAGCAGACAAAATACAAAGAGGCTCAACAGTTGATGCTAATAATTATCTTGTCGATGCTGCTTCTAAGTCATCTTCTGCACAGTTAGACGCTTGTACTTCTGTTTTTGTAAAACAAGGCGAGGGCGATTTTTTTGCCTTAAGAATGACTGGTACTTATCCAAATAGAGTAGATGCTATTTTCCAATTTAGCAACACTACTTTAACTACAAGTGTAGCTGGTGCAGATTTTACCGTAACAAGTTCTAAGGTAGAAAACTATGGTAATGGGTGGTATAGGCTTTCTGTTGTTTACAATACTGATGCTGCTGCTACTATTTCAAGTGCGTTCAGTCCAAGAGGTACAAGTGGGCAAATAGATGCAACAGACACTTCTACAAGTGCTTTTGTTTATTTATGGGGTTGCCAAGTAGAAGAAGGTATAGGAAGCACAAGCTACATAAAAACTGAGAGCGGCTCAACTACAAGAAACGCAGATGTTTGTACAGATGCTGGAAATGATAATACATTCAACGATAACGAGGGTGTGCTTTATGCAGAGATAGCTGCTTTGGCTGATGACGAAACACAAAGACATATAGCCATATCCGATGGCAGCACAAGTAATTTTGTAAGATTTCACTATAAGGCTTCTGTATCAAACACAATAAGATTTCAGGTAAAAAGCGGAACACAAGTTGTTAATAGTTCAGTTGTTGTAAGCGATATAACAAAATTCAACAAGGTAGCCTTATCTTATAAGGAGAATGATTGTAAAGCATATATAGACGGTGTTTTAGTTGCAACAGACACAAACGCCAGTCCAATGCCTACTGGGTTAAATGAATTATCTTTTGATGATGGTGGTGCTTCTGGTTTAAATGATTTTTACGGAAAAATAAAAGATTTAAGATATTACGATACAGCACTAACAGATGCAGAATTAATAGAATTAACAAGATAATTATGAGTTACGGAAAAATTTATGAAACAACTGACTGGGCTTCCCCTATTGAAAATGGCTGGGGTGGTATTTACTTTGACTTAGCATCAAGCGGTTTAACTGGTTTTGTTTTTGATGTAGATACAACAGAAGCTGGTGGCTCGAGTTCAACACAATTTGAGTTACCATTATCTGGTCAAGGAACTACAAACATTTCGGTAGATTGGGGAGATGGAAATACAGACACAATAACAAGTACATCAGCATCTGAAAAATTGCACACATATTCAA
>Ga0209535_1001235_pt1 | contig 17556 bp, 20 predicted proteins | sample LinPmetageLP28_FD_184041 | JGI IMG/M metagenome (GOLD analysis project Ga0209535, IMG submission 184041) | Marine viral communities from the Pacific Ocean - LP-28 (SPAdes) (version 2) | ecosystem: Environmental > Aquatic > Marine > Oceanic | place: Pacific Ocean | collected 2009-08-22 | reverse complement strand
TCAGCGACAGGTTGTACACCAACAACGAACAGTGTACGTTCACCATACATTGCTGTGTGTTCTACTTCTGTGCCTGTGAAGTATACAACTTCTTGGCGTTTATCTGTATCTAGTCCCATTGGATATAACCTCTGCCATAGTTGCCAACACGATTGTTAGCATCCTCAAATGCTTGCTGCCATTCTGTAGTTCTATTATAACTGCGATCCCAGAAGTTGTCAACTGTTAAAGATCCATCTTCGATCCAAGTTTTACTTAATACCATTGCTTTGTAGAATGTAGGCGCTCTTGGACTTGGAAATATCATTGTCACTGCTTTCCACAGCATGTTAGCAAGTGTAGTATCAATGCCTTCCGGCTTTTCGGTAGCCATGATAACTAATGCATTTTCATTGATGCAGTCTGTGTTAAACACACGATCATCTTCTTTGAGATCCACAACAATATCATATGTGCCATCAAAATCTATCAGCAGAGATGCACCGTTATCGCCAAACCATTCTTCGTTTGAGCTGCCAATAACGTCTACACTAATTTCTGGATGTAGTATACGGAATGTTTGTAGCACTATCTTTGCAAGAAATCCACTACCAATTATTACTGCTCTGGGTGATCTTACAACCCAAGGCTCTACTAGACTGGACAGTGGTGTATTATTCCTAATCTGTGCGTACATAGTATCAATAGCATGCTTTGCTTGTAGCACACAGTTGACCCCACATGCTACTGGCTCTAAAATCCACTTTGGATCTGCCTCTGGTACTACAACCCATTGTTCAGGTTTCACATGGTACTCGTCAGCATACGCTGGCTCGCCTCGGGTCGCTACATAGTCGCCGGGCTGTACTCCTGAAACACCACTGCCCACAGCCATCACTTGTGCAAGTCCTTCGTGTCCTTGCATTGCTATTGGTAGTGGACCAAAGTCGCCGTTCATCATTGCAATGTCACTGCGACATACTCCTGTCATTACTGCACGAACATGAATGTCCTGTGCGTCTAACTTACCAGGAGAATATTTTGCTTCTTCAAACACACCAGTGCCTAGCGTGTATAATATATTAACCATTAGAACAACTCTAGTTGTTTGTGAATCCAAGTATCACGAGCAAACTGCTCGCTCCAGTATCTATCATTATACAAGTTATCTACTGCAGTGTCAACCATTTTCTCATATGCATCTTCTGGACATAGTCCAAGTGGCTCTGTATGAATAAGGTCACCTTGTTTGTAAAACTCAATATCAATCTTATCACCAACAGGATTCTTCCAACTCGCACTACATGTATACATATGTGTTTCATTGTTAAGTAGAATGTCTGCACGATCATCTACATCATACACACCTGCAGGATCTACCACGCCGTAATCTGTGCTACCAACAGTATCTAAATCATAATGCTGATGTTTACTGCTTGCGTATAATCCAAGTCTGGCATACTCTGGTTCGAATACCTGTATCCAACTTAACAAGTGTGGCAACAAGTCTCTGCTTACACCGCCCCATGCTTTGTCTTTTTCAGTAAACCAACTGCCTGGATTAGGAACTCTATTGTGATTTTGCCAGTTAAGTACTATCTCTTCACTACTGTGAGCAAGTAAGTAAAGTTCTGAAACGTTATGCCTAAACTGATTGTTCTTGACCATACTAAAACGTGTGTTAGGAAATGTATGCACAAGTGCTTCCCAATGTTCGCTGGTGCGCAATCCTGGCTTTTCTACAAACACAATCTTACAACGACTAGCAATAGTACGAGCAATGTGACCATGTGTAAAGTTAGGAGTACAAATGTGTGCTACATCAAACTCGCCTGGAACTTCTTCGATATCCCAATAGTCTGCTGGCTTTTGTTGATCTACTGTTGTTACATCCCATAGTTTACGTTCGTAGATACTTTTGTAAAGTTCGCCTATACCCATACCTACTATAAGAGCTCGCATTATACTTCCTCAAACAAACTAAAGTACTGTGCGCTACTGTTGACTGTTTTCTTGCCAACATGACCGCGTGTGCCAACAACCTTCATCCATAGTCGTGTATGGTCGTCGATCATTTTCATTTGTGCATCATAACTATCTAGTTCAAAGATTCTAGCAATAACATCTTTAACTTCTGTTTTGTCAAATGTATCTTCTACTAGCATATACGGATATCTGCCTTCGTCAAATACACGATTTGCTTCTTGTACACTGCGCAAGTGTGTATACACATTATGATTCATAAGCAACGCATAAGTGAAACTATCCCAACTAGTAGCATTGCTTTGTCCCATGCGATTTACATCGTTAGGACCATAAACTGTAACATCATTTAGTTTTAGCCCTTGACTCATTGGACTTGACATCCAGTTGTCGTATAGTGGATCACAGTACTGATCGTAAGCAGTAGTATCCGTGTGCAGTGCTTTATCGTCAGGTGCACTTTCCATCATGTAACTCCACTTACCTTCATGTTCTAGTCGATACCCTGTGTACTGTGTGCCGTTACTTGTTGCAAGGAAAGGACTAGCACAGTCAAACGTAATAGTAAAGTTTTCGTTGTGCGATTTGCGAACACCACGCTGAATAGCAGTAAGTACCATTGCCCATTCTAGTTTACTAGTGCCCAAAAAGTGCATAACGTCATGCTTGCCTTTTTCAAGTAAGCCATCACGCATTAGCGTAACCACACGCTTGAGTGCAAGGTGAATGTCACACATGTTTTGTCCACCCATTGCCCAGCCATTAAAGTGTGTTTCTGGATACTTTATTGGATCACAAAAGTCTTTCATTTGCTCATACCAGTCATCTGCTTGCGCAAAGTTTTCACCTTGTAACACATTTAAGAACTTGCAATTACCGTCTCTATGTTTCATAAAGTATTCGTTGTTGTATCTTGTGCCATTAACTGCTTCTTGATACGAACTAATTTTACTTGCGGCACTGCCTTCTGGACTGCGATCTACCCAAGCCGGGATATCCAAGATCATTCCATAGTCCATGAACTTGTCCATCCAACGTAACACACCGTCACGTTTCTTTTGTGCTTTTTCACAACCACTACCTGCACGCCAGTCGCCTTCCCATTTACCTTTACCAATCTGAAAGCCTCCTGAGTCGCCTAGTAGCCAACTTGACTCTCTGTTGCGATCACGGAACATATCTTCTCTGTAAAGGTCTTTGGTAAGATCTAAACTAGCGTGTCCAGCACTGTGCAAACTCCACTTGTACTGCCACAACCCTTTGGGATCAAGCCAGTTCATGCTTTCAACACCATGAGGTAAATGTGTTGGGATTCTATCATGTGGAATGTACGGAACTCCACTGCCCTTGACATTTTCATCATAAGGCTGCAATCCTCTGCGCTGTCTGCCTACAAACAATGCATAGAATGTACTAAGTGCTGGCAAGAATACTGCATAGTCATTTTGCAGTTCAGTTAGGTTAGTAGGAAGAGTCATTACTTGCTCTGTGCTGGCAACAAGTAACGATATTCTGCAAGTCCACTGTCAACAACAATCTCTGCAACGCCATCGTCGCTAAACTTGAATGTTGTATCACCACCAAGACTTAGAATCTTGCTGACCTGTTCAACGGGCCATGCCCATCCGCGTGTTGCTTCGCCTTCAACATCATGTTGAAATACAAAGTTACCAGCGTGTGTGCTATGGTCACCAAAGTAAAACTTTAGATCACTGCCTTCTGTCTTAGCAATAAATGTAGTTTCTTCACTGTTAGCACTGATCATAAACTTAAAACGCTGGATACTTGCTACTGTAGGTTGGAACTGAATGCCCCAATTTACTTCACGCATCTTAACTGTTTTTAGTTTTTCGTTAATGATCTCACTTGCCATAAAGCGATAGTCATTCTTAAAGTCGCCGCCTGCATTTTCAAATGCAATGCCAACTGGTACACTTTCACCATTACGATCTTGTGTGTTAATACTAATGTTTGCGTTTTCTGCATACTCTGGAATACGCAGGATAACACCAAGTTTGTCCAAGTTAGGCATACCAAAGGTACCCATAAAGTCTGCTACTGGTGTCTTAGTTGTGGCTTGAAGAATAACACTACGGTCGTCTGCAAGTCCTTCAAATGTTGTGGTTTTGTCTGTGCCTGTTACTTTAACAAGACTAATGAAGCCAAGCGAATGTGTATGCTTGACGATGTCGAGTAGATAATCTTTCATCGAAGTTTCCTTATGTTTATAATAGTAGTATTATATTTAGGTTTGGGATTAATGTCAATAAAATTATACAGTAATTTTAACTAGTGGCGCACTTAGTTTTTGCGTGGTTAGTTCGCCTGGCTTTTTTACTACCATCCAACTGTTTGCTTCTCGATAACATTGTTCTTTTACAATGTCAAACCCAAGCATTTCGACCATACTCTTCATAAGTGTTCTGGTATTGTATGAACGATAGGATCCAGTGCCTGCTAAAAAGTCAAGGCTTGCTTCCTGTTCACAATCATTATAAGTGAAGATAAAGTATCCGCCTCGACGAAGTATATTATACACTTTACGCATTTCATCTTTAATAGGATCAATGGGCCAGTACTCGTAACAGTTAATACTTGTTACAATGCCCATTTGATTCTGCGGTAACTTGTCTAAATTATCATAGATCATTAGACGCTTGTCTGCAAAGAAACTATTAAACTTACTGCGTATACTATCTGTGTCTGCTATGTTTCCTGTGTATATGTACAGTGGATCACAAGCAAGCATGCTTTGTGTAAGTGTTCCTGTACTAGGATTAAGTTCGATTCCTGCCCAACGCCAGTCACTGTAAAATCCTACGTCTGCTGATATCTCTTTTATAAAATGTTTATTTTTTAATGCCCGTTCTTGCATTAGTTCGAGAGTACGTTTTTCATTCATGTATGTGTCGTAGTCTCTTCGCAACACTACAAGTTCTTGCTCTCGAAGCAGTTCGTTAATTTTCTTATTAACTTTGTCTACAGATTCGTTATACTCGTGACTAATACGCTGTAGATTGTTAACTGCACTATCAATTTCTTCATATAAACTTTTATCTCGCCAAAAGCGGCGTTGATCTTGGAAATACTGTTTATTAAATTCCAATAGTTCGTCTATTTCTAACTTGTGGTCTTTGTTGTCGCGCAAAAAGCGACTAAACAAAATCATTTTATCTACAAGTTTCATCGACGTTCTCCAACTGTATTTATATACGCATATTACTCAAAGGAGAATAAATCATCAAATGTGTTTGCAGTCTGTGTTGCACCTTTTAGATCCCATTTGAGGACACTAAGTAGGTTATCAATTTTTTGATCTACAATAGTTGCTTCCATCAAACTGTCATCAAACGGCATGTCTTTAAACCATTGTGGAAGTTGTGTTTCATCTGTGGGATAACCAATGCTTGTCCAACCTAGAGGATTACTTTTTAGTTTGCATACAATAGTTTTAGCACCATCCATAATCTCTTGGCTATACTTGTCACTATTCATCCTACGCATGTTGTTCCAGTTCATTGCTGCTCTAACGTGTCCAGGCATGTTTGCTTTGCCTAGTCGCTTTTCTTCTGCACTGTACTTGGTCAAGTTGTTAACACGCTTGGGTGTGCCTTTTTCCCAACCTGGACGCTCATGGAATTTATTCTTAAACTCAATGATCTTTTCAATAATCTCTTCCCGCTGGCTACCAGTTAGCACGTCTAACAGTAGTTCGCTCATAAAGTCCTGCATAACCTTTGGCGTGTCACTTCGCTTCAAGTCCAAGCCCATTGCTTTTACTTTGCCTGGCTTGCCATCTGTATCTAAACGGAAACCTTCTAAGTCATAGATAAGTGCCGCATAACGTTTCTTAGTAATGTACAAACCTTTAGTTGCAACAATCTCTCTGCCGCCTCGGATAATCTCACCATTCTCACGCGGACAATGAAAAGCACGTTCCATAAACACAGGAAACTCCTCATTGACTTGATCTGCAATACCATCATAGAGTTGTGTAACAATCTCTTTTGTCCACTCTTGCCGACCTGCTTCTACTTCTTCTTGCATCATGGGCCAAGCACTAAAGTACACACTATCTGTATCACCATATACAATAGCATCGCCTACATGATCTTCTTTTCCTGTAAGTAATCCGTTAACAGTTTCAGCCATTCGCTTGCTGATGCACCGTCCAGTAAGAGTTGTTGATTGCCCGATGCGATGGTCAAAAAAACGACACCCTGGATTAAGAATAGCACCATATAAACTGTTGAGATTGATCTTCTTAACCAACTGTCGCTTATCCCAATATTCAACATCGCCTTCTTCATCCTTTGCTCGCTTTAATTGTTTTTGCATGTCTTTACGTTCACTGTACCAACGTTCAAGCAACGCAGGAATAATACCCTTGCGTTCATATGTAAAGATAGTTCCGTTAGCACTTAGCGTCCAAGGTTGATTACTGTCAAACATAAGGCGCCATACATCATATGCACTTAGCGTATCCTCGTCACCATTCTCCCAGTCAATAGTAATCTCAGTACCACGCTCCATGTTCATTACTGCTTGATACTCTTTACTACCAAACTCGCCTTCCCATGCATCTGCAAACGACTTTTTATCTGCCATCTTTGTGCGCACTGCATGCTCAGTCATTGTTTGACGCAGTTGTCCTACAACAGTTTCTGGGCCCATGTTAAGCGCACGAATTACACTAGGATACAAACTGTTGATGTCAATAGCACCAATCCAGTCATGCAATCCTTTTTTAGGATATGCAACATAGGCACCTGCCGCTGTAGTGCTTTCACCGTCTCTGTTTTTACGATTAGGAACAACCATGCCACGAGCATGTGCGTCATTAATGATAGCCTGCTCTGTCACAGCAACCGCACCCATTGTGGTCATTAGTAGCACAGTGTTCTCATGCGCGAGTACATTACTTAGATCAATAAAGCGTAGTTTCTTATCTAGTTTGTTTAGCAGTGCAGTATCTTGTCTGTTATAATCGATAAACTTTTCAAAGTCCTGATTGTATAACTGATCCAATGTGCCTTCATATGCAACCTTGCGTTCATCTAGTTCATGTTCGCCGATTGCATCCAGTGTATAACTATGACGCTCTTCGTATGTGTATTTGCGATACAGTTGCATATAGTCCAAGTGTACACGCCCTACTAGGTCAAATGTTTGGCTTTCTTTACCAAAGCGTTCAAATGTGCGTTTCTTAGGCTGTTGACCGAACAAACACCATTTGCGGTTATCATCTTTACTAAGCACACGAGTAATACGGTTTACTGTGTAAGGAATATCATAACCTTCACTGTTCCAACCACTTACAATGTCTGCATCTTCTAGTAAGTCTAAAAACACTTGTAGCATCTCTGCTTCACTGGTAAACAGGTATGTGTTATCAAAGCGTTTTGTTAGATCTTTTGCAGTTTCCATTGTCATGCCGCCAGGCGGTATAGCCAACGTAACAAGTGTGTCTGTCCAGTCTAAGTATATACTAATTGCTGTAATAGGATTGAAAGGATCCTCAGGACTACTATATCCTTTTTCTTTGTGAAAGTCTACCTCAATATCGAAAAAAGCAGTTTGTAGTTTAGGAGCATCGGCGTTTAGATAGTTGTCTGCCAAGCAACGGAACACAGGATTGATGTCACTTTCCCATACGCCCTTTCCGCCTTGTATTTTTAGTTCGCGTTGGAACTCTTTGCGATTGCGTGTAGCAAATCTACTCACAGGTTTGTCATAGATAGTTTTATATTTGCCACGTGGATCATCATAGTAGAACACATAGTTAGCAGGATATTCCTGGTATGTTCTCTTTCCGTTCACACGTTCAACTACATGTATTCTGTCACGTTCTCTATCAAAATATGCGTCTACATAACTCATTAAAGGGCACCTATTAGTTGTACAAGTGCATACAAGTTCATTGCTGTAAACCAACTACATAGTACAATGACAAATGCTGCTTGTCTTATTATAGCACTAATGATACCCAACATGCTACCTATAAGATACAACGGAACAAAATGCCAACCATCAGGATCTAGAATAGTAAAACTAAGTATAGCACTTGCACTGATCAGAAACACCGCTTCTATCATTTCACAGTAGAATGCAACTGGACTTAGTTTGTAACTATTAATCCAAAACTGTTTTATATTCTGCATTTAGATTTTGCCTACAGTAGCCAGGATGTTCTCAAGTTCACTGTATTCGTCACTGTGCTTTTCAAAGTCTGCTTTGTATGCTGTGCGCAATGCTTTTTTAAGCACTGTTGGCTTAATTTGCATTTCTTCTGCAATGGCTTTAATTGTGTCGTTTAGACCATCATTTAGATCGTCGACTTCCTGCATTACAGTAATGCCTTCGTTTACTAGTTGTGTTAGTTTTGCTTTATCTTCGCTTGAAAAAACTCTGTCACTCATGTGAGTACTCCTTGTTGATTATTGCTTTATTATATATGTATGTGGGAGAAGTGTCAACTAATATGTTGCGTAATTTCAACAGTTAAATCACTAGATCCTTTAATAAGTCTGTGATACACTGCTTCTGGAATAAAGTATTCTCTGCCTGTTACAAGTGCCATAGGCAACCGATTGTCTAACTGTAGACTCCAGCCTGCACCTTCTAACACACGAACTGTACGATCCTCAGCATCACGGTGCCAGCAAAGGTCACTATTATCTGCGTCTTCTCGAAATGTTCTTTGTTTAATGTTATGCGCTAATTGCGTCTCTGTGTAAGGATTGTGCATCTTTATATTCTTTAAGTTTTCTCTGTAAATAATTTACTTTTTCTATTGTTGGTTTTACATTAAGAAACCCAAACAAATCTTCTATCCAAGTCTCGTTGCTTATGTCTTTAAAATTTATCTTTAATACATTACTTGCACTTGCAGGCAATAACCAATTCCACTCAGTGTAATGTTTATCATTTAGTTCATTGATTTCATTAACAATGTGTAATGGCAGTTTATCTGTGTATTCAGGCCAATCTGCTCCTCGTAGTATCTCGTATGCTTTAGGAGATATGTGAGCTGCCTTATGTTTTATATTATCATGTAATACTTTAATATCGTCGTTTGTAAAATCTATATAGATCACACGTTTAGACATACTTGCAACTAAATTAATATTTCGCATATGTCCTAATAGAAACTTACAATTAGGAATATTGTTTAAAAAATTTTCTTCTGCTTTGTGACTGTCACTATCCAATGCATATTCATTAGCAACAAAGATACAATCAGGAATGTTTGTTTTTGCATGACAACTTCCATCAGAATTAATTTCTATTTCTGTATTGTATAATATATTGCTACAGATATGAAGTACAAAATGACCGCTAGATCCACCTGCAAAACAGATTGCAGTTTCTACCACCATTGTCCGCCTTTAACTCCTAAAGCCTTGTAACGTGGGGTTCTGCAACTCCAGTAACGTGCTGTCATCTTATCATTTGCTTGCTTACACTTATGGCGTGCAACAAAACTTTTTACCGCACCTCTGTTCTTTGCTTTTACACTAAGTCCAGTTGTATCGCCCCAACTAATCTTTTTTACACGACCAGTTTTTTTATTCATTACATAAACATAAAACTTCTTAGATCCGCCTCGCTTTGGACTGTTAAGTTTGACTTTGCGTCCTTGGTATTCTGCTTCGTCAAGTTCTTCTTCCTCAATCATCGGTACATCAAGTGCTACTATTTCACCTTCTACCATGATACACTCGCCGATGTCTGTAGCAATCAGCTCTTGATCTTCCCAATCCAAGTTAAGTTTGTCTGCACACTCGCGCACTTGACGATAAAACTCTGTAAATGCAGTACTGCCTGGACGGAACATACACTCTGTAAATGGAACACGTTTAGCAACATGTTCGCGTATTGCTGCTTGCACATCCTCAAACTCACTTATTGACATTTTAGTAACAGGTTTAGCACCAGGCTTTGATATAGTTGACGTTGCACTAATTTTTTTATTGTTTGCCAAAGTTGCACTTGTACCAAATTCTTTCTGTCCACTATAGCGTTGTTTGGCTTGCATGTTTACCCCGCCAACGCTAGTCTTGGCTGTTTGAGTATAACCAGTCTCTGGACTACCTTTTGCATCAAGTTCTATTCCACCTGACTTGTAATTTGCTTGTCCATACCCTGGAGTAGCATCTGGTCTAAAAGTTTGCTTTAATTGTAAACCACCAACACGAGGAGTTGTAATACTGCGCATATTGCCTGTGCGATCTTTAACAACTGTGCCGGCACCACTTTGCTGTGTAACTCTATTTGCTGCTTTATTAACAGTAGTAGTAACACCTTGTGCGTTAGTTGTAGTTACTGGCTGCTCTGTTAGAAAATCGCTGGCTCTCATTACCTGTCAGTCCTTGTTATAGTTTGGTCTTTAGGAGTAGGTTCTACTGTTTTACTAATAACTCTATCAAGTGCGCCTTTAAACATACCTTTTTTCAACAATGCTAGTGCATCAGGAAATGTTTTTCCTGCACGTTCTGCTGCGCTTTTAATAGCACTTAGATCACTTCCACTAATATCTACATCAATATCAATTGGCTTACCGTCTGGGCTCATTGCAGTATATTTTCCGCTTGGCATTTTATCTCTTACACGCTTTGCAACGACTGCAGGCCCAACAACTGGAACTTTCATTCCCATTTGTGCATCTTTAAAATCTTTTTGTAATTGCGGATCTTTTTCTGCCGCAGGTGCTGCGTCTTTGTTTATGCCTGCTAGTGCGCCTGCTGCGGCAATCTTTGCTAGTTCTTTGTCGGAGACATTGCCCATAGACTTGCCTGTGCTTTTTTCTATGTACTGGCGAATTTCATCTACGTCTTTGCCTAGGCTACGCATTGTAGAAATGATAGTAGCCATTTCCTTTTCGCCTTCAATTAGTTCAATTTGTTCTACCAATAGTCCCATTAGTTACTCACGTTCTTTGCTTTGCCCTTGCGATTCTTGTTTGGATCTTTTGCTCTCTTGCGCTTTACTGCACGAGCAATACCTGCCTTGCCGTCCTTCTTGCCATCTTTATTCTTGTCTGCGTTGCGCAATTTTGCTGCAGCACTCTTACTCAAACACTTGGGCTTTGCTTTGCCTTTGGTATCGCCACATTTGCCAATGCGGTTACCTGAACCATCATAAGCATCCCAGCCACCGCCTCCAGCGCCGCCGCCTTTGCCTTTGCCGAACCAGTCACGTAAATCCTCATGTAGTTCAGCAATACGCATTTATTTCTTCTTTGAATTGCCCCAATTGGCTGCACCAACTTTACGGCATTTAGTTAAAGCGCCACTTGCATATGCACTGGGCCATACTTTGTAGCGTGATTTTACTTTGCGATAGCAAGCATCTTTTTCGCCTGCTTTTTCATCAAACTGTTCTTCTGTAAGTGCTTCTTCAATATCTTCGCTGGCTTTTTTAAACAAGTCAAGTTGTGTGCCTTTTGGAATCTCAATTACTTTAGGTTCTTTTGGCTTATTTCTGTCCTGCAATCTAGCCATCGCATCAAAATTTGATCTATTGCGCAGACTTGATAAGCTCTTGTATTCTTCAAGTTCTTCTTCAGTAATACCCTCACTCATGCCAGTTACTGCCTTCATTGCACGATCTAACATACCAAGGTTTTGATCTACGCTAATTTTAAGATCTGGATCATTACGCTTTGCTTCTAGTTCACTTTTAGCAAGTGCAGTAATTTTCATAGCAAGTTCCATCTTGTCGCCCTTGCCCATCTGCACAGCACGAACAAGTTCAAGCACTTCTGCTTGCACTGCTTTACGCTCTGGACTGAATGATTTTTTCATAATCTCTACTGTGTCATCCATTGCAGAGTTTTCTGAGAACTGACGGAAACGCATTAGTCTTCCTCAGCCTGCTTTACTGCATACATGTGTGCATCTTTAAGAGCTTGGAATGCTTCAGCAATCTTTTCATGTGCTTGATTCAAGTAACTTTCATCACCGCCCTCAGCAATTACTCCACCGCTAAGTTGTCCACCTTCTGCTGTAATGTCAACAAGTTGTTCCATTACTTTGTATGTACTAGCAAACATACGATCAAGTTTTGCTGCACCAATGTTTGTTTCTGCAACTGTTGTAGCAACTGTACTAAGATCGCTGCCAGCCTCAACTTCACTTTTCATAAAGTTACGATAGCGTGTTGCCATGTCATCAGTTTCTTCAACTTCTTCTGCTTCAACAACAACTGGCTGATAAGGATTCTCTGCACTAATAGCATTGAACTTGTTAAGTAGGTTTGCTGTTTCAGCAATCTCTACTGGCTTTGTGCTTGGAGCACTTTCTGTAACAACTGAAGTTTCCTTGTTCTCTTCAATGTCATTTAGTCTCTGTACTAGTTTAAAAAAGTCAGACATTATTTTTTGCTCCATTCTGCAAATTTACTCATTGTAAGTGGTCTTGTTGTATCCTGTGCCATACTCATATCAGGCTTTGATTTAGGAAGTGCCATCTTATTAGCAGCTTTTTGTTTTGTTACTGCACTCATTGCAGGCTTGCTTTTTGGCATTGGCATTCTTTCTTTGGTCTTGCTTAGACTTGCAATAATATCACCGATAACATCTTCTTCTTCAATTGCATCTTGCTCCATCATTGCCATATCAAATTCACTTACTTTGACACCATAGCGATCTTCAAGTTCATCAGCAACCATTTCATAAATTTCTTCATTGTCATCACCAGGATTGACCATTACTTTTACATTTACATCTGTTGGAAGTTTATCAAGTGCTGGTCCATCATATTTAATGTTAGTTGCTCTAACCATTACTTCACGATCTTCTGAGACCACTTCTTCTTCAATATTTTCACGGATCAATCCCATTTTCATTGCAGCTCTGTACAATGCTTCTTGGTAGTCGCCCATGTCAGCGTACTTACTTTCAGGACCAACCATTGCTTCAATTCTGCGAGCAGCATCTTTGTCCATGCTGGCAAGTTGTCTCATGCTCATGCGACCTTCTGCAACTTCTTCTTCAGTGCTTTCTTGTGGCATTGTCATAGCGTCTGTCATATCACCAGCAACAGGAACAACTGCTAGTTCTACATCTTGCATTGCTTGACCTTCCATGTAGTGTTTCACACTCCCCAAATAATCAGCGGCTTTAGTAAGTTTACTTGCAACCCAGCCATCAATGCCTTCCATTTCGCTTACGTCTTTAAGCATCTTGTGAATTGATACTGCATATTTTGCACTTTTGTAGCAATCTGAACGTGCCATCTGTACTTCATGATCTTTTTCAGCCTCATGAGCCATGTCAGCAAGTCCTTCATTTAACTGCTCTTGTTCAACATTTAGTTCTTCAAGTTTTGTAATAATATCACGCATTTTATTGGTTCCTGTTTACTTTGCTATTTTATATTTATCGTTTAACTAGTGGTGTGCCCATAATATTAGACTTTACATCTAGTGCATTTTTAGCAGTGCCGTCTGGATTCTTTGCTTGTGGTGCAGTTGGGATGCCGTTTTTGTCTTTTTTCAGTTTAGCATGTGCTTGCACTGGATTTGCAACTGACGCTATACTAGCACTTGCTGTTGCTGTTGCGCTTGCTGATTCTGTAATTTCATTAATTTTCATTTAACTTTTCCTTAAAGTGATAATCACTAAGTATAACCTCGATGTCTGTTAAACTTTCAACACGCACATCATACGCTGGTCTATGTTCTAGTTCTACTACAAGATTATTGCTTACAGATTTTGGAGAAATAGTGTAAAAACGCTCTGTTATTAGTTCGTCATTAACATATACTCTATACGGAGTATGATTGTGATCACATTTCAATACTGCTTCTATCCACATATTAATCTCTCATATTAAATGCAAAACTTACTTGCCTTGCTAGTTGTATGCCTCTGTCACGTTCTGCTTTTTTACTGCTCTTTTTCATTTTGTTTGCTTTGGCACGAAGTCTTTTCAAGTCTGTCTTGCTAAGTTTTTCTCCTGCGCCTTTGCCTAGATACTGTGCTGCTTTACGTTTTAAACTTCCTGGTCTGCTACCCGGTTTTGCTGCCTGTGTAAAATCCTCAGTTAGATGCTGTAGTTCCTCCATCAGGTTCTTGATTTGTTGTTGGTTGTTGGGCTGATCGTTGTCCATCGTTCTGCTCTTTTTGTTTCTGGATCCACGCTAGAGCTTTTCTGTTCTTAGGTGGAGTGTTTAAAAATCTCTGTGTCTCAACGTACACTTTATCAAAGTTTTTCTGTCTATCAAGGTCTTCTAATCCTCCACTGTTATCAATGATATGGAAACGATCTGCACCAAAAATCTGCTGAAACTGCATTAAATTTTGTTGTACGTCATTCCACATTTTTTCTACTTCTGCAGGTTTAATACTGCGCTCTCTTTGCTTGTTGCGCTGTTGTGCAACTTCTAGGCTTGTGTTTACATATATCATACTAAGGTCATAACCAATTGCTCGTAGTTTTTGTGCCATTACTTGATACTTGCTTACGTCTTTACCTGTGCCGTCAATGATCAATCCAATACGTCCATCCAAGTAAGTTGCTTCACGCCGTCTGGATAAACCTTTTGCTTTGTCACGAATTTCTTGGCCCTGGGGTGAAAAAATAGTTTCAGGATCCAGAGAAAGATCCTGCTTTTTCATTAAAAATTCATATACTTCATCGCTGTCGATACTGCGTAGTCCTGTGCCGCCAAGTATGTTCTTAGCAACAAAACTCTTGCCACTGCCAGGACCGCCTGCCATAAACACTGCTTTAAAGATGTGCGGATCGTTTACGCCTTCTTCTACTTGTGCTTCTTGCACTGGCTCTTTCATTAAACTAGCAATTTGCTTTGCTAACTCGCTATTACGAGGAGCATCAGGCAGATCTGTCATTCTTAGTTTACGAACTTCTGCAATCCGTGTGCCTTCATTTTTTTCAAATCTGCTAACAACTTCTTCTTGTGTGCCAGGACCATCAAAGTCATACATTGTATTGCCTTTTTGAACCACTGCATGATCAGCAGTTCCGTCATTGCGTACCAATGCCATAAGTTCACCGCCATGTATTAACTGTAATGCTTGCGCTACAACAACACAGCCTCCATCAAATGGTCCAGCACCAATATTATCTAATAGCAGTTCGTATACTTTGTCACTTGCATCATCTTCATTCATTGCATCATCAACTGACTGTTTAACACTAACATACGCTACAGGAATAGTCTTCATACCTAGTTGCCAAAATGCTACCATTCTGTGTCTGCCTTCCATAACAAACAAGTCTGGATCACCTTTAGCAACGTATATTGGCATTGCCTTTTCGCCTGCATTAAGTACTTTTATTATACGATTGGTGCGTTTTGCATCTTCAGGGAATTCATCATATGAATCATACATTTCGCGAATCTGTTTAACGAATTTTTCAATTGGTTCTTGAACTATATTAATGTTAAGTTTATCTGGTGTAGTATCCATCCAGTCAGCAACGTCATCTAAGTCTTTATCTATAGATTCATTCATTGCATCATCAAGTGCTGCATAACTCTTTGGACCGTCTGGATGTTTAGGATTTACACTTACAATTTTACCATTCATTAGTTCACTGATGTTACTTGCTTTACCAATAACATCTAACAGTTGGTGTAGTTCATCATTCTCATCATAGTCAATTTCATAGTTAGGGTTGCCGCGTACTTCTGCACGTTCTCCTGTGCGAGTATTTCTAATGTGCAACACAAGCAGGTCTTCGTCATTTTCTAGTCTTAGTTTATAGCCTTCATTAATGTCATCAGTAAACCAACTTTTCACTTTGTCTAGTATACTCTTATCTTTTTTAGCGATAGGCTTATACTTTGGCTTTTCTTTTTTCTCAAAGCCAGGAAAGTTAATTCTACTACCCAGCGTATCCTTACTGTCTTCTTCGTTTTTCTTTTTGCCTGCGCAGTGTGCTTTTTGCGAAAAGCCTTTTGGATTGCTGCAGTTTATACTCTTTTTGTATTTTGCACTCCAGCCTTCCACAGGAAACTCTCTGTTAGGAGTTTTAAAATCTTTTTTACGCATAACAGTTTTAGCAATCAAGTCTAGTTCATTGTTGTCTTTGTCATACTGTAGTGCAAATGGCAAGTTAATATCTGTTTGCAAGTCTTTCATCACTGCTTCTTGCCCAGGACCCATTTGTGCAATAGGCTTTGCCCAACGCTTAAACTCTTGCTTAAACAGTCTAGTAAGTTCCGCCATAGTAATCGGTTTCTTGTTTCTTTCATCATTAACTCTGTCTAAAAAATGACGGGTAAACTCTACATCAATGCCTACTTTAGCAAACAATTTATCTGCAAACGTTTCTAATTGCTGTAGGTCTACAGTTGTAATAGTTTCGTCATAGCGTAGTTTACCTGGTGTACTCTTTTTTATTTTAAGTGGACGATGTGGAAATAAGGACATTACAAGTCCACTGGCAAGTGGCACGCCAATACTTCCACGTTCATTATAGATGTCTTTGTAATATGTCTTTTCAAACTTGTTTACAAGATCATATAGTTCATAAGCAGGCAAGTTAACACGGAAAACATTTAAATCTCTGCCTGTGTTAATAGCAACAAGCCATCTATGATGACCGTCCATGATGTAATCATCACTGCTTGCAATTACTGCTTTTCTGTTTGGGCCTTGTTCAATGTTCTTCATCAACTGCTTCATAATGCCTTCGTCGCTAAACTCTTTTTGCATTGCTTTCAAATCACGAGCAGGGATAGTCTCTTTGGTAAATGTAGCACCATTCTTTTTTAAGTATTCTATAAACTCCGCATAGTCATCGCTTTTTACTTGAGGCATATCTTTACGCTTTACGCCTAGTGTGTCCTTAGCATCAGGCTTTTCTATCTTTAGTTCTTGTACTGGAGTTTCAAACAAACTTGGATCTTTGTCAGCCCATTTGCGCATTATTACACCAGCAACAGCATTTGCTTGATTCTCATGCTTGCTTCCATCACTACCATCAATGTCTTGATTCTGCTCATCCTGTGCTAGATGCACAAGCTCATGTGCAAGTGTTCTCATAACATCTGCTTCGTGGCGGTCATTTAAACTAACAGTTAGTGTTTTTGTAGCAGTATTGTAATAGCCAAACGTGCCATCTAATTTCTTATTTGTAATAACAATCTTAGGTACACTCTTTAGTTCTAAACTTTGTATGCAAAATTTAACAAATGGTTTAAGAGATGATGCATCCACGCCTTCACCAATGCCCAAGTTAAACAGTGTGTTTGGATCACTGTTCTTAGTTGCTTTCTTATTGTGAATTTTAGGCTTACCAGATCCAAGACCCAGTTTTTTGACATTACTATACTCACTACCGATAGGAGCATCCTTGGTAGCGTTCTGTTTAGTAATTTTGCCTACACCAAATTCACCTAGTTTCATTAGTCCTGCTTGCCTTCTTTGTAGTAGTTAGGTAAACTGTCAGAGTATCCTTTTGCACCTTTCATAAATGGTGCTACGATATTCCTATATGCCCAACTGTCTTTGTTGATATTGCCTTGTGCTATATTTTTTGCAATGTTAGCATCTGTGCCTACTAAATTATTGATTGTTGTATCAATTTTGCCAGTTAAGTTTTCAAAATCTGTTGCTTT
>Ga0209535_1001234_pt1 | contig 17557 bp, 33 predicted proteins | sample LinPmetageLP28_FD_184041 | JGI IMG/M metagenome (GOLD analysis project Ga0209535, IMG submission 184041) | Marine viral communities from the Pacific Ocean - LP-28 (SPAdes) (version 2) | ecosystem: Environmental > Aquatic > Marine > Oceanic | place: Pacific Ocean | collected 2009-08-22 | reverse complement strand
ATGATTTTGCCCCCTTACGTATCTTACTACGGCTGTTCTCAAACACAAACCGTATATCTAAGTTAGGATGTTGCTTCTTAACTTCAAGATGCTTGCGTCTGTCTGCCGCCATGAACCTGCCTTTTACCTCAACTATAATACCATTGTCAAGTATTATGTCAGGTGTATAGGTACGGTAGGCTAGGTCTTGCCATTCAATCTTAACAGCTTCGTATCTAAACGATATCTTATCTGTCTTTAGCTTTTCTGCTATGGTCAACTCTAGCCCACTACGATACCCATACTTACGTGCGGCTCTCCATGCCTTATGGTACAACTACATCTCCTATGTACGCTGTTTTTGGTGGCACCTTGGCTTTGGACATTACTGCGGGTTGTTCCGTTAGATTATCCCAACAATCAAAACGATAAGAACAAAACTTACACCCATTATTAAGTATTTTGTTACCTGTCTCCTTACCTCTAAACTTCTCTGGTACTGGTTGAAAACATCTTTCAAACTTATTCTCCTCTACTGTGTCTACTGTGTTTTGAATCTTAGCTATCTCAGTGTCTAAGTCAAGACCTGATGCTGGTACATACTTGAACTGACCATTGGCCTTGTTTACTACCCACCAACCACCTACCAGTTTTTTAGATGCTTTAGCATAACCTGCAAGTTGACTGACATAACCGAAGCTGTCACCTGCTGCTAATGTTTCATAAGATTCAAACTTGTTATTGTATGACCAATTAGATGCCGATTTAATGTCATCAACAGCGTTGTTAATAACGATGTCATATGTGCCATTAATTTCTTCATTCTCAAGTTCTAAGGTAACGTGTTCAGGCTCTTCATATTTTACTCCCGCAGATTTCAATAGACCCTTGAAGACAGCCTCAACTATATCCCCAAGCATCATATTCATAATAAACGTAGTCGGTAACGGTAACGCTACCTCTGGTTTGTTTTTTTCGTACCAGAGTTGGCAAGTGGGGCGACCCACGTTAGACATTCTCAGTCTAAAGTCGCCCCGCTTTTTACCACTACTAAACTGTCTCTTTAAAGCATCAGCAACGTCATCGGCTACCTGTTGAATGGTAGCGTCTGACATTTCGGTTTTGCCTTTAACAGCATCTTCCATATACTGATGCAGTGCAAGTTCAGCAGGATGATGCATTACGCCACCATCTCATCATCAATTTCAAGGTCAATGATGTCTTCTACAGCATCAACATCTTCATCTGACATCTTATCAGTAGCTTTTTCTGTCCACTGATTGATGATGTAGTTGTTATAGCTATCAACCCATGCCATGAAGTCACCGAACAGTGTCTGGTCTTCCTGAGTGATTTCTATAGTCTTGGTAACATCAAGTGATGCAATAGGCACATAGTACTTAGCACCCGTAGGAATTGTACGTTCATCAGTATTGGAAGTAATGATGTGCTGGATAGGAAGACGCTGCATCTTAGCCAACTGTACAAAGCTATTACCAATCTCTTTGAAGGCTTCACGATTGTCAATCTCCCAAATGAATGGGGATGTGATAGGCTCTACAGCCTCACCCTTATCATTGGTAGGGTTAATCATTTCGACTTCACCAAAGACAGCACGTACACGCTTAATGGACTTTAACAAGTCCTGCGTATCTTTAGGCAGTGCTGCCCAATCTTTGATGTACCCTGCTGGCTTACCACAATTAAAGCCACCAGAGTTATCCTTCAAGTCAATGTCAAGTGTGTCAGCCATGACACTCTTTACATACTTGCCCGGATTCTTTGCGTCACCCTGAATGTAACGCTTATGCATGAAGCGTTGCAGGAATGGGCGTATCTTGACGCTGGTAGCGTAGATAGGTTCCTTGTCTGTAATTTCCAGCTTGTAACTACCCCCTTCTACCACCTCAATGTTCATTTTTTTACCATTGACTTCTGCCTCACCCATAATAGGCGTGTGACTAATCTTTAGTCGTGGCAGAGAACCACTACCAGCCGTAGTTTTCTCATTAGCAATACCCATTGCCTTTGCCATAGTAGCATAGTCGTCAGTATTAATTGTCGTCAATTGTGTCATGTATTGTACTCCTTCCATTTGAGTTTAGAACCGTAGTTATATCATACTACATCTTTTACGTCAAGCCAATTAGGGCCAATTTTTGCTTCTAATAGTAGCGGCACATTAAAATTTATACTCCAACGTACTGCTATTAGTTCATTCAGTATATTGTTAGTAGCCTGTATCACATTGATTACATCTTCTTCCTCATCGGGATGAACGTCAATAACTATACTGTCGTGTACAGAATTTACTATACACGATTTCATATCCTTTAGCAACTCATCAATATGTAATAATGCGATAGGAACGATGTCTGCTGTAGCAAATGATTGCACAGGGTAATTCTTTATCTGTGTAAAGTGCGATACACGACCACTTGCTTTACGCACTACATCGGGAAAAGCAAACTCACGACCACTAGGCGTAGTTATCTTTTGTGTTTCGATAGCCTCTTTAGCCAGTCGGGAATGCCAATCGGCAACACCTTTGTACTTCTCGTTGAAGTGCATGTAGTACGCTGCTTCCGCAGTAGTTCTTCCATAGCCTGACGCTCCATACAACGGCGCGAATGTATGAGCCTTCGCATCCTGTCGGCTCGTAGGCTGACCAGCATCGGTAATAACTTTAGCGGTGTATGCGTGTACATCAAACCCATTAGATACTTCTTCAATTGCAACTCCATCCTGTGATAAAAATGCGGCGGCGCGAAACTCTAGTTGTGCCATGTCAGCTTCCATTATTTTACCGCCATCGAATCGTGACACAAATACTTTTTTTACAGGGAACGTGCCGCCACGTGGCATGTTCTGCATGTTAGGGTTAGCACCCGACAAGCGACCTGTCGATGTGCGATGTTGTAGTAGGCTGACATGCAGCATATCGTCATGCTTTGTGTAGTTTGCAATACCGTCAACAAAAGATGACAGGTATGTATCTACTGCACTTAGTCGGCGTACCTTAGACAAGAAGTCCACTGCATCGTCCATGCCCTTAGACTTAGCACCTGCTTCAAGTAACTGAAGGTTGACCTTGCTCGTACTAAAACCATTGGCACTAGCCCACTTAGCTGTAGGTGGCTTGAACTTGAAGCCAGCATAAGTAGACGTAGGATTAAATAAATACCCTGCGCTACTGCAAGTAGGACACTTACTCTCTTTAGAAAACGGCTCACCATTCTTTTTTATCTTGCGTATATACCCACTACCTTTGCACTCAGTACATTGTACCGCCTCTGTTCTGTAAAGCCTTTCTGTTCCAGAAACAATAAGACTGCGGAAATATTCATCGTCCATGTATGGGTCAATTTGACTGGCCCAATACTGTTTGTCTAGTACCCTACGACCATAAATTACCCAAGACAATTGCTCTGGGCTATTGAGATTGATAGGTGTATCACCCATCACCTTACGCACATGAACCTGTAGGCTGTCAATAAGTTGACACTTCTCCTGTTCAAATTCTTGACGCACATCCTCTAGTACGGATAAGTCAACCTTGAAACCACGCTGGTAGATACGTGCTAAACATACTGCTACCTCATTGGTAAGTGTGACGGTAGGCATAAGCATAGCATCGGACTCTGTGTTAAGGCGATACACTAACTTGTCAGACAGTTGCTGTGTAGCATGTAAGTCAGCCGACAGATATTCTGCCAACTCATCATGTGGTATATCACGAGTAGAGTAGCCCTTTTTGAAATACTCCTTGAGTGTGTCTTGCTTCTTGGTATCTAATTTATACCGTTCAGCACAAGCCTCTAGGGATAGCGGCTCTTTAATGCCACGCTGTAGGACATACTCCCCAAGCATAGTGTCAAAGACAGGGCCATCATATTTGAAGCCAGACTCCCAAATCCACATAAGGTCATAGGCAGCATTATGTGCGATAAGTACAGTAGCCTCATTGAGTGCATCCTGTACAATCCTATGACCATCTTGGGTAGCCTCAACATCATTGTGGTCAAATGTGACAATAGTTTCTTCTCCTGTGTCTGTAAGCATACCCACCATAGTTAGTGAGTTACTTGATTCAAATGGGTCAAGGTGTAGCTTACCGTTACGCTCTGTTGTTGTATTCTCTACGTCTAGTGTTAGTTTCATTTGTTATTCCTTTCAGAGTAAGCCTGAATATTACCACGAGAAAACAAACCCTGCAAGCTAATAAGAAACATCTTTGCCGCATTGTTGTCTCCACCATATACCTGCCGTTTACCCTTTGTGGTATTTAGAATTTTTCTTAGACTGTCTGTCTTGAATACTATAGTAGCGTAGGTGTCATCCTCAATACATAAGTTATGGAACCAATAGTCAGATTCTGTTGTCTGTATTCCACTAGGTTTACCATTACACTCATACTCAATAGCTATGTTACCAGTACGCATCCACATGTCACGTTCTGATTTAACTTCAATCTTCTTATCTTGTAGCATATCAGCTACTTGTTGCTCCCTTACTTTGCCATAAGATAAATCTAAGTCAAACTTCTTACGGTCAAACTCATTAGGTTCTAGTGCTTCATTCATCATACTGTGTACCTCGCTGTTTGATATTCAAGATTACAGTGAACACTACCGTGCCACCCACTCAATTTATTCTTAACAATATTAAGATGACGCTGAACATCTTCCTCATCCTGTCCCTGCACTGGTGGATTCTTAGCAATCAGTACCATTAGGTCAGCCTCTGCCGCTTTACCTGTACGTGAGCCTTCCATCATACTCTGATTAAGAATAATCTTACCTTCTGCATCGGCAGAAAGCTGAGACATATAAAATACAGCACAGTCATGTTCTTTAGCTATCTGTCTAGCATGAATTGCATTAGCCTTCAGAGCCTCGTCAGGACGCGCAAAGCCACCAGTCTTAGCAAACTTATCTCCCATATCTAGCAGTACCACATCAGGCTTGTATGCCTTACAGATAGACTCCACCCAATTCATGTCACGGCCTGTGGCATCTTTAATCCTGATACGTTCCTTGACAGGTGCATACAAGTCACGAGCCTTAGTAGGGTTAGCTTTAATCTGCTGCATAGTCATACCAGTAGCAGCAGTAAGGTATCTAGCACCAACACGATGATATCCTTCTTCATTACACAAGATGATGCAGTTAGCACCCTGATGTGCAAAGCCACCCGGTGCGGCAATGATACTGGCGTGGAAAGATGTCTTGCCAGTGTTAGGTCTAGCACCAACCTCAATCAAGTGACCACCATTAACACCTTCTACCTTGCGTGTAAGGCTGGCAATATTGAATGTCCAACGTGCCTCAAGGTCATTACGAGCAAGCAATGTCTCAATGTCAATGTCGTCCCACTCCACGTTAAGATTAGGGGTGAAGTCATCACCATACTGTTCTAGCAAGTTACGAATGTCATTAAGAGTATTGGCTGTACCATTAACCATATCAAAGCCAAGGTTAGCTACATCCTCACCAATCACCTGCTGAAATAGCTTAGACAATACTTCTTGTGCAATGTCAGCACCCATAGGGTCTTCTTTCTTTACCTGACGAAACAGCGAGGAATAGGCTTCCTTCTGTGCTGTAGTCAGAGTTGGGTTGTTAGACATAAACAATGCCTCAATCTCATCTGGTGTAACTGTGCGATTATATGTCTGCATTGTCTTGTCGATTGTTTGTTTAATCTTCCTTACATCTTTACTAAACAAACGGTCAGGACACTTAGCACCACGATGTTCATCGTAAAACTCCTTATCCATTAAACTTCTAATTAGCGATAATTCCATATAAATTCTCCATATCTGTCGGGTTACGATATTTAAGGTCATCTGTTAATCGAAGGACACGAACATCGTTCACGTATCCTTTTAATTCTTTTGCCATCTGCAAATTCTTTGGTAACGCATCGGGGTCTAACGCTACTACTGCTGTTGAGAACTGTGCAAGATAACCTTTATGCGTATCAGATAACGATGTACCCAATAGCGCAACCCCGACAAAGGAACCGTAACCAACAACGGCTGCACTCACACAGTCCTCAACAACTACTGCGACTTTACCATGTCCTGAGACATAAGGCAAGCCACTATTTCCATATCGTTTCCATTTTGGTATTCTTTTACCTAGTGTTCTGCCAGTGGCATCCACCATCTTGCCATCGTGTATGACAGGAAATACAACTCTGTCTTCTTTCACATCATACCACAGACCTAACTCCTCTAAGTCAATGTCCCATTTAGCGCACCATCTTTCCATGTACAGGCCACCACTACGAGGTACGATGTACTGAGGTAGTGCAAAGTCATCAACAGCCACCTGCGAGCCTCCTGTGAGGCTTTTACGAATATCATCTGATGTCAGCCTTATCCTAGTGCCGCCTCCTACAATACAAGATACCTTGTAACAGTTCCACATAAGTTTACCCATGTTATTAGTAATACTAAAAGTGTTTACACCATTACATACAGGACAGTTCATTCTCTTACTGTGTCCATTAGGGATGTCATAGTCATCTGGATTTATCATTTATATGTTCCTTTATATGTATAGTTATATATATCTATAATAATATTATATATAAATATATATAGTTCGTTGCGGCGTTTGAATGCTTATATCATGCTTTCTTGCGTGTCGTCAAGGCTAATTCTGCACTTTTCAAAGTATTTTTCATGTATGGTTTTACACTAGCAGGATTAACGTGTCCTGTAACCGACATGATTTGTCCCATACCTACACCAGCCTCTACCATTTCTGTCACACCAGTGCGGCGTAAATCAGAAAGTCGTAACTCTTTAGAAAGTCCCGCCTCGTTCATTAGTCTGCGTCCATACTTAGGCAGTTTAGTCAATGAGTAAGGTGAGTACTCACCATTAATGGGATAAGGTCTTGGTGCAATATACTGCTGAAAACCGAAGTCTTGTTCTTGCTGTTTAAGCATATCAAACAAATCATTTTCAATGGGTAAATGTACATCCGCATGACGCTTAGACTGCTCAATCTCAACTGTCTGTGTCTCAAAGTCAATGTTGTCCCATGTAAGCATACGCATATCACCAAGACGCTGACACCATTCGTATGCCATGTGTGCGATAAGACCTATGTTACGGGTGCTAAAATCGCTGTAGGCTACCTCTAGCAGTCTTTGTACATCTTCCCTACCCCAAACAGTCTTACGCCTCTCCACAGTCCTCCTACGGATGTTTTCAAAGGGGTTGATGGTACATAGTTCCATACGCAACCCATGATTGAACATTAGCCGTGAGGCAGACATGATGTGATTAGCCATATGAATACCTTTCTCACACCATTGGTTGTATGCCTCTTTAGCTATACGAGTAGGAAACTTTTTGTAGTCGAGAGTGGACAGTTTAACACCGTCCACCTCTGTGTTTAACATTACGCTGATGTGATACTTATACTGTCTCTTAGTATCATCTCGTAAGTTCCTGTAATCATACGATTTATAGTAATCGTCTACTAGGTTAGTAACCTGTGGCATTATGCCGCTACCAGTGACTTGAACACAGGGCTGTCAACCCAGCCAGCTACCTCAACCTCACGCATGAACAGTGACTTAGATTGTGTATCAGTGCCAGTGTTACGCTGGGTGAAACCATTACGTTCATCCGCATATGTCGCATAGTTGGTGAAGGCAGAGTAGAGTGACCACAGATTGCGTCCACGAGTGCTTACCTCTTGATTATACAGCGTGTACATCTTCTCTGCCTTGCGGTCAGACTTCAACAGTGTCTCTAGCATAGCCTTAACGTCAACCGTGACTAGGCTAGTGTTTGCCCAGCGTTGCATCTGTTCTGCTTGTGCAGTGAAGTCCTGCTGAGACTTGTGCAGTTCAGTGATGAACCTGTCGAGGCTGAAGTTGCTGGTGTTCTTACGCATTACCTTGTCATGCTTGCCACGAATCTGCCCATTGAGACAGAAGAAGTCGATAGCACCAAAGATTGTGGTGTTAGAGCAAGTACCGTTGACACCATGCAGGGCAATGATGCGCTTCATCAGTTTAGTCTCATGCTTATCAGTGGCAATCTTAGCAGTCACGTTAGGCAGGGTCATGTCCATCATAGCCCAGCCATCCTTGTGTGCGCTACGCCAGTTAATCTGTGCGCCTTCCATGTCGTAGTCAGACAGTGTTTCTGTCGTAGTGTCCATGACATTGCGGAAGAAGTCACCGTGGTTGGCACAGGTAAACCCATTGCCTACGACACCGATATACTCACCTGTGTCACCATTGATAACGTACTTCTTATCCTCAACCTTGGTAGGCTCAAACTCTACGTTGAAGTCGAGATTTTCTGGAATCATATCAAACATAAGTAGTCTCCTTTGTATAAGTGGTAAATGATAGCTTGTTATATCAGTAATAATTTACAGAGTCAACCCTGCAATTATAACAAATATGATTATTCCTAGTATTAAATCCATGTACTACTCCCATCTATAAAATATGTGGTCATCAATTCTGACCGTGCGTGTCTTGCTTTTAGCCCACTCAGGATAGACGTAGTGGGCGTGGTAGTGTGTTGCACCTTCAACAAAGTCATCAAGGTTGCCGTAATACACACCATGAGCAATCATCCTTGCCTGTTCATAAGCCTTTGTATCTCTTGGCTTATCTGATTTGCCATCACAGTACCAGCTAAACTGACAGCGATGACGCACAGGGTAGTCCTCTGCCCATGAGTATGTTGGGCCTTGCTTAATGACATCACAGGGATTGTCAGGGTATCTGTCATCACGCACCCTGTTCATCACCACTTGGGCTACCGCAACCTGCCCAATGAAGGGCTGGTCACGGGCCTCATGGTATGTGTTAAGTGCTAGGCATACGAGTGCTGCTTCAATCATGCGTATATCCTTTGTATAATACCTATTATAACATGGATAGCCATCCAGCCTAGAGAGCCAAGCATACATGCTAACAACAGCATCTCAATGTCATCATGTGTGAGGTAGTAATGCTTTACCTTTTGCCATAGCTTATTCATGCTCACCTCCATTACCTCTGCCAAGCCCACCAAAGTAATTGGGCTTGCGTCTTGCTGTCTCAAATACACCTGCCGTGATAAACACACCACCAATCAGCAGGGCGTGGGCAATGGCACTGACACCAAAGACAGTGATTGACCCGACAGACATACCAAAGATAATACACCACATCCATGCCAAGACTTGCATTACCATGTGCCGTGTATTGTTGTGAGGTATGTGCGACAGTGGGTTGTACCTGCTGTCCATGATTAGTTTATATGCTTTAATCATCCTGTAAATCTCCTCTTATATCATGTGCTTTGTCATCAAGAAGGTCAGCAATATCATCAGCAAAATCATCATAAACTGTCCCATCTCTAAAACACTTAGCCCAATGTTCCAATGCACTAGCATAGTCGGATGCATATAAATCATCTAATATCTTAGTTTGTGTTTTATTCATCTTGGTTCTCCTCAAACTTACAACGTGTCGTGTAGTATGCCATCAGCATTGCGGCTAACTCTGGGAATGTTTCCCAATCAGGTCTGCCATGTGTGTCAAACGTGTAATCAATCTCTGTGTCAAGTGCTACCAGTATGGCATTCACTTGTTTGTTTGGTAGGTTAAGCGTCATCATTGTCTGTGTCCTCTTCATCAAGAATCCAATCACCGTAATACATACGCCGCCCTTGTTCATCCTGCTCTGGTACAAACTTGAAGATTCTATGCAGGTCGCACTCTAGCTTCTCTAGGTTGCGTATGTCAGACAACCATAGGTCTTGGCACTCCGACACATTAGATAAGGCTGTCCGTAGCTTGTTGTGTGCCTCAAGTAATACAAGGCGTTGTTCATGTGTAATTTCATATGTCATTATCAATCTCCTCTTTAGGGTAGTATACTTCTACCATACTGTTACAATTAGGGCAAGACAGTATGCTAAGAATAGCAAACTCATCACTCTCATCTGTGATGTCATGGTCATTGCCCCATATTAGTTCTGTTCTACAGTGCCAGCAGTTCATGCGTCAATCTCCTCTACATATACTTCTGTGTCATAGTCACCATCATATTCCTTCCAGTGTATGTCACCAGAATCACAAGCTATTTCCTCTGCATGGTCATGCGTATCAGCCTCAACTGTGGCAACACAGACAACGGTATAGCTTCGGGTTACTTCGTACTTAGGCATCGTCAATCTCCTATAGAATGGGGTGACACTAGGCCACCCCTGTTACATTACTTAGCTTGGTGAATAACGTAGTCAGTACCTTGCTTAGATACGATACGGTACAGGTTATGAAATGGATTGCCGTAGTACTTCACACGGTATCCATCATTAACTTGCAAGAACTTACCCTTCTCTGATGGGCCTACATAGTACTTACCCATCTTGTTGAAATGTACATCGTTGGTGCGGTCAATGCTAGGCTTCATCTGCTTGCCACGATATACTAGGTTGTGTGCTTTGATTGCAATGTTAGTAGCTTTTACTTTGATGTATGACATGATATGTCTCCTTTTCTGTTGGTTATTTTTTGTAACGCCGTTACGTTTTTAAGACGCTTGGCTTAGACGCTTGGCAAACTGTGCCGCCTTGCGGCGAGTAGTCTTGCCCTTGTTGTGGCTACGCCACTGGTCACGCTTACCATCGGGTTTAGTTGTCTTTATGTTTTTCATCGGTGTAATTTTGATTTGCATTGTCTTTATCCTTCTTACGATTGTATTTAGTTTTGTCTGGCACTACCTGTGACCTACGCCTGTCGGTCTGAAGCAATGCCTTTGCGATTGGATTAACTCTACCACTACGTTTTATCATTGTCAAGTCGCTCCATTAATTCTAATTCGATAAACTCCATGATTTCCTTGTCATCGTCTGAACCGATAGATTGAAAGCTGCGAATGTTATTAAGGTCATCAAGGGTCAAGTCAAACTCATCAATGATTTCATCTGCTAAACCCATCAAGTGACCCATTTTCAGAGACGACCAATCTTCTATTGCCATAGAGATATCAGTAAATCTAAAATTAGCCATCACACAAACTCCACATTCCACGCCGCTTGTGTCTCAGCCTGACGTATGGCCTCATCACGAGTGTTATGTGACGATACATGAAATCTACCAGTGTTGAAACGTATCTCTAGCATCCAACAGCCCATGTTCTTGATAATTTCCGCACTGCCGTTGTTACAGTTGATACTGCGCCACACATTACTTGTGTTATCCTGCAATTCCCAATGTGATATAAAATGTCTCATGTTTTTACTCTCCTATAAATCCATGTCACGCCATTCACGCATGACATACTTTGCTTTGTTGATATACTGCCTCGCAGTATTATTGTTGCCACGAGCAATGCACTCTTGTGCATCAGACAGTATAGACATAGCCAGCATATAATGTCCACCAATAAAATTCATCGGCTCATTCATCATGGCTACCATGTCATCCTGTGTACATCCATACATCACCATGTACTGCTTGTCTTTTTCGGACACGCCACTAGCCTCTATATTTTTCCATGTCATAGTCATATTTTTACTCTCCCATCCTCATCTATTAATACAGATTGTACATTCACACGATAACCCATGTCACGCAGTTCCTGCGCTTTTGCAGATGCTACAGCTAGTGAGTGTGTCATGTGGTGACAAGCCCACTCCGAACTGTCCCTGTGTGTGTAGTTTATCAAGAATACTTCAGTCATTTTCTATTCCTCACTCAATTGTTCAGCCAGTATAACCCAGCCACCTACAAAACAGGCAACACTACCAGCGATAGCATAACCCCAGAATGGCGCACCTGTCTCATGTAATTGGATGAAACCAAACAGCCCACAGACTGCACCTGTCACAATCATAAACATTAATCCCATGATATACATTCTAGTCTCCTATATTTTGTAACGGCGTTACGTTTTAGCAGTCGTATACAAACCCTGATGTGTCTTTCCACGCAGTCGGGCCTTTAGGTAACAGACCAACAAACACACTTTGTGGGTCACTAGGCCGATAGTCATGGGCATCACCATTGATAACACGCTTGCCCATAAACTTCTTGGGTAAAACCTTCTCAACATTACGCAATACAACAGCCACGTTCCAACCCTTCATAAACGCTGTTTCAATAAACAAACCATTAGATTCATTCAGCGAGAATGTCAAGCTGTAGTTTGGTATATGTGCAACATCACGCCGAATGTTTTTGGTGTAGTCATAGAACACCACATCAGGAAACATGGCAAACATCTCAGGAAATAACTTTTCCCACATAACATCCTGCACCACATTAGGCCGCACTGAACACGTCACACCTAACCTGTCAGCTTTACGCTTGTGCAAACCTATCTCGTGCAACAGCCTAGCTTTGAATTGTTCGCGGTGTTCCATCCATAACAGCATACGAGTGACACGAGCAATGTGTACATGATGAATACCATTCATGACCATGTGTTTTTGCCCATGCCCACTGAAAGTAAGACACGCCAATCCACACCCTATAGACGCATCATTGCACCCATTATAACCCGATGCCCACGATGCCGCCATTGCAATGCCAGCAGTAAGCACTTCCTCTTTATCGGACTTGACCAGCTTGGGATTGCGAGTGAGCAGGTCAGGTAATTTAGACCAGTCAAACGTGCTATCAGGCCGCAAAGCATTGGCAATCTTAGCACGAGCCGCCTCACGACAAGCAATGATTAGTGGGTCATTGTCATAATGCTCACGCAATGTCTGATTAGCGTTACGCATATAGTCACGGTAGTTTTTAAGAGTGATATTCATGGTCTTGTACCTTTCAATTTTTGTAACGGCGTTACGTTTTTGTTTAGTTAAGTAACTGAAATTCCAGCGATTATTGATACTAGCAGATATATACCTATCTGTCAAGGTTAGCCATACGATTCATTAGGTCACGCATACCAGCAACACGTTTATCTGTTTGTTGCTTTTCTATAGCTTGCTCATAGGTATTCTGCATGGCCTCACCTTGCCCATACACAAGTACAGGCGCAACTCTTTCGGCACGTTGCCTATCTTCATTGGGCATACTAGGCCAAGATGAACTAATCTTGAATGTACCCACCGGCACTAGCGCACCATTCTCAAAACCTTTTCTCATTGTGCTACCTCACTTTCTGTTTTTGTAACGGCGTTACGTTTTTGCTGTTAAAAATCAAGCACTTCTCGATTCTTATTAATACTAACACATATATAGTATCGTGTCAATAGCACCACTACACCACCACCACACCACCACAACTATCACGCATAACGACCACACCACCACCCCACAACTATCATGCGTGGCTGGGCGGCGGCGAATGAATGTGAGCGTTTTAGTGTGTTAACACGTTAAAACATACTAGGCAAAATAATAGGCCAGCAATTGCCAGCCTAATATTATATTTTGTAACGATGTTACATTTTATTTTGCCGCCGATTTCAGTGCTGGCAATTCAACACCAGTTTTCTTGGGTAGGTATTTATTGGCGATTGCGTCCAATTTTTCTGTTTCAACAGTCGCCGCCCAATCCCAAAAATTAACGCCAAATTCCTTTCCGAATATCTGCATAAAATTCTCGTATGCTTCAATTTCTGTGCGCTTGTTAGCGTTGAAATAATCCACCATTTCTACCTGTTCGGATGACGTTAAGGCATTGGCATTTTCTACAGTCATTTTTGGCAAGGTGGGGTTTGTCGTTTTTGCTTCACTCTTAAAATGATTGTCTGCAAAGGTACGAATTGAGGATATCTCAAAATTGCAATCTGCAATCATAGCGGCGAATTTTTCATCCGATAATTTATGCAAATTGTTTTCTGCACATTTACGAATTGCAGACAATTCCATTTTTAGGGATTTGGTTTGTTCATACTTTTCGCCTTTCTTTGTCCAAAAACAAGAAAAACCGTCTAATGAAAAAGTAACGCGCAAAACAGTGTTTTTGTCTTTTTCCGCATTTTGCCGCATTTTTTCAGCATGGGCAAAATGGGTAATGACGGATTTTAACGCCAATGGGTTTTTGCGGTACGCTTTATCGCGTGTTGTGCTTTGCTTAATGATAGGCGCGAAAAACTCGATGTAGGCGATTTCGTTTAATGTCTTAGTCATGGTTTTAATATCCTTTTATTTGGTTGTGTCTTTATTGACCTTGTTACCTTGCGCCTATTTTTAAGCAAAGTAAACAGTCTGATTGCATTTATTTAATATTATTTTGTAACGGCGTTACATTTTATTATGTAGGTTTTTTATTGACTACCACACCCAGCGTGATAGTTGTTCACGTTCTGTTCTCATAGGTGTTCTATGTTCTTGTTCTGTTCTAGGTGGGTATATATCTCAAATTGTATGCATCGCCGTTATGTTATAACATTACATTCTGGCAATCGTGCAATCATTTAGGCGTTGTTTGGTGGCAAGTGATAGGCAATCATTTAACCCTATAGAGTAAAGAGTAGATAAAACCCAATAAAAACAAAGGCTTACAAGGTATTTTATTTGCTGGATGGATGCCAATGCTTTATTTTTTGCCAGTTTTTCCGATAGTTTAGGCAAAATCGACCCCATGCAGGAGCCACGGCCCCCACGTACGTATACGTATACATACAAATACACAGATTAGGAAAATAGAGTGTTAACCACAAAGGTAACTGACACATATACATGCACAAGTAATGTGCAACATGCCTATTTTTTAGGCACATATACCTATACTGTTGCAAAAATGTCACACTTTAATAAAAAATGCAATGCTTTAATATTTTTGGGGATTGACAAGATACGGGAAATCGAGTATAATTACCCTATAACTAGACTACACTTAACTATACACTTAAATGTCTTAGTTAAAATAAAAGAACACTTAAATATAACACTTAAATGGTAGACATTTTCTTTGTTAATACATTTAACTATACACATAAGTGATATATCCGTATAAAAAAGGCTTGACAATGACGAAGAAATCTGTAAAACTATACACAGACAATGTACTTGAAGCATTCTACAGTGCTATCGTAAATAATACCCTAGATAAACTCCATATACCCCACAGTGATGTGTTCTACGTGCGACAAGCAGTGGAAGCACACTATGGTCGTTCCTTTACTTTAAAGCATGTAGAGGATGCTATGAGAGCCGAAGGCTGGACAGAAAGAAACGAATAGATATGTTGACAGCAATAGTACTAGCCTGTGTTATGGGTATGCCAGATAAGTGCGTAACGGCAGAAGATACTCGCGGTCCATACAAGACTGAGCAGGAATGTGTTATGAGAGCATATGAAATGATAACGGGTATGCAGATGATGTTTCCTGTACCACATACGTATAGGTATAAATGTACAGTAGAAGGACTGCCTACATGAGTATTCCTGAAAGAGTAAAAACTAAGATGAAAGAGGAAGGGTTATCTGGCGTTAACAAGCCGAAGCGTACTCCTAATCATAAAACTAAGTCACACTGTGTTATGGCTAAAGAAGGTGACACGTATAAGTTTATTCGCTTTGGACAGCAAGGCGTATCAGGTGCGGGGAAGAATCCTAAGTCTGCTAAAGACAAAGCACGTAAGAAGTCCTACTATGCACGTCACAATGCACAGGGCAAGCCGACCAGCAAGCTGTCAGCGAAGTACTGGTCTCATAAAGTAAAATGGTAGTATAGGAGATACCGATGCCAGACCCAAGTTATAAATCTGAAACAGCAGCAATGAATAATAAAGCAAAAGAACTACGTGCGGAAGTAAAAGCTGCTGCCAAACAAAAAAATGTATCTGTACCTAAGTCTGCGTTGGATAACTTTATAGACACATATAAGAAGACTAAGGTTGGCCCTATTCAACGTGCTATCTCTAAATTCCTTAGTGGTTTTAATACTAAGGCTGATTACACTAGCGGAAAAAGTACCACTGCAAAGCTAACTACAAGGGCAAAGGCTAACCGTGCAACATCACAAGGTGGTCGTTCACGTGCCAATGTAGTAGAAGATAAACAGAAGAAACTAGCAGCTAAGTCAGCAGCGCAGGGTGGTGGTTCTGTACTTTCACGGCGTAAGGCAGATAAAATTGCATCTGATGATACAAAGATTGTATTGAAGAAAGATAAACCTGCAAAGAAGAGTATGACACTACCTACTCCTCCTCCAAAGCGGCCTAAGAAAAATAAACAAGTTACACCACCTAAGTCTAAGCCAAAGTTGTATGCCACTATTAATCCACTAACGGGTAAGCCAGTAGATAAAAAAGTGACTGCCGCACAGCATCTTGCTAATATTGATAAGTTTAAAGCACGTAAAAAGGCACAGACTACTATTGATGCTGCTTTGAAAAAAGCACCACAAAAGAAAAAAAGGAAATAAGTAATGGACCTTAAATCAAAATCAGATTCACAGCTACGTAATATGCTAATGAAGGACAGTGGATATAGTGCCAATGAAGTGCGGTCTGTACTAACTGAAATGAAATCACGTGGTCTTGAAACTCCCCCCGCATCTATGGTAACAGGTGGACGTAAATCCAAAGATGTAAATATTACATTACCGACACCAAAGCCAAAGAAGCAAACAAAAGCACGTGGTGGCATGGCTAAGAAGACTGCTATGATGCGTGGTGGTATGGCGAACAAGAAAGAACATATGTATGCTGCTGGTGGTAGTGTTACAGACAAACTGTCTCCGGGGTTGAAGGCATTAAATAAAACTCGCCCGGACGTTGTAAAAAAGATTTTAGGTAAGTAATGAAAAATACAAACTTAAAACAACTAAAAACTGTAGCAGGTAAGCTGAAGAAGGCATCCAAGGCACACGCTAAACAATCAGCTACTCTATCTAGGGTAGTTAAGAATGTTTCTAAAAAGAGAAAGTAATGGCCCCTAGAGTACCCCGTAAAAAAGGTCAACCTGCAAAGTCTAAGAAGCATAGCGACTTGTACACAGATGAAGACCCTAAAGGAACTATAACAGGGTTAAAGTTTGCTACAGTTAAAGATGCTGAAGCTAGTGTGCGTAAAATTAAAGCGTCAGATAGAACGGATGCACACAAGACACAAGCCGCTATAGCTATGGAACAACGGGCAAAGGTAGCAGGTAAAGCATCTGCTGCTGCTGTGTTTCGTAAATTTATAGAAAGCCAAAAGAAAAAAACTATGGCTAAAAAGAAAAGTAAAAAGATGGCTGTGGGTGGAGTAGCTAAGAAACGTAACTACCGTAAGGAGTACGACAACTACCACGCTAACCCTACTCAAGTTAAACGGCGTACTTCTAGGAATGCGGCTCGTGGGGCTTTAATTAAGGCGGGTGCTGTTAGAAAGGGTGACGGTAAAGATGTTGCTCATCGTAATGGTAATCCTAGTGACAATAGACGTTCTAACTTATCTGTACAGCGTCCTTCACAGAATAGGTCTTTCCCCCGCACTGCTACAGGTAATAAACGGAACAGACGTGCATAGAGTTGAACAAGACATACGCACTTGGTCAAAAGATTTTCTTGAAGTACCCAATGCAAAGCTAAATGGATTACCACCTTGTCCATACGCCCGTAAAGCATGGGCCGATGATAAAGTAGTCTTTAGTATA
>Ga0209535_1001233_pt1 | contig 17557 bp, 9 predicted proteins | sample LinPmetageLP28_FD_184041 | JGI IMG/M metagenome (GOLD analysis project Ga0209535, IMG submission 184041) | Marine viral communities from the Pacific Ocean - LP-28 (SPAdes) (version 2) | ecosystem: Environmental > Aquatic > Marine > Oceanic | place: Pacific Ocean | collected 2009-08-22 | reverse complement strand
CAGGATTCATAGCTAACAAGTGATTTAAGAAAGGTCCTGTTATAGTGGTCATTGCTAATTCAGCATCAAAACTTGATAATTGCATTACTTGACCTATCCAGTCTCTACTAATATCTTCAAACAACTGTGCGCCTTCAGGAGTTAATTCACCACCTTTATTTAAAGGCACGCCATCTACTAACATATAGTTTAGATAATCTTCTCTAGTCATTGTTCTAAACCTCTTGTTAAATATATCTCTATATTTTACATTTCTATCGTCTTGTTCTTTAGATTGTTTTTTAGATGTTTTTACTTTTTCTTTTTTTGGACCTTGCTTTACTATACTATTAATAGCAGCTAATACTGTTGGTGCTAAAGCTTCTGAAGATCTAGCATCTGCAACATCTTGCTTTGTTAAAGTACCAGAACTTATTTTCTTAGCTAGCCCAATTAAAAAATTAACAGCATCAGTTTCTCCTTTAAAGTTAACTTCAAAGCCTTTTTTACTAGTTATATTGTTAGTCATGAAACCAAACAAACTAGCTAACTTTTTATTTTTCTTTTGTTTAAAATCTATATTACCTCTGTCTACTTGCTCTAAAAACTCTATCACAAATTCCTCTTGTTGAACTCTATCAATTTTAGATCCACTCATGTTGTCTTGTATTATAGCAAGCATGTCAGGATCTGTTTTAGATAGATAATCTACTATAGATGCTGTTAATTGACTAAAATCACCTTTTTCAGTGCCTAATATTTTTTCAAATACCTTGTGACCAGGCTCATGTACACCTATAGAAGTTCTACCATTTTTAACAGAGTTTTCTAATATAACAAATTCCTGTCCATTTATATTGTCTAAACCATTTAATGTACCATCCTTAATATCTCTGATAATATCTTTTTTTGCTTGATCTGATAGGTTTGTAGCGTTATTAACAATTTCAATAGCCTCTTGATTTGTTTTAGCTAGTTTTATATCAACACCATAACTATTTTGAGCAGCAGCTACTTGATTAATTATAGTTTGTTCAGCATAAATATCAAAAGCCACGTTTTTAACTTCATTAATATCTGGAGTAAAATCTGGATTTTCATTCTTATCTTTTCTTATTTTTTCTTTTGCTTCAGCAATTATAGATTCATACCTTTCATTATTTGTACTTTTTAATAATTCAAAATTATTACCTAGCTTATTACTTCTATATAAATTTCTTAAGTTTTGATTTGAATCAAACCTTGCTTTTAGATTTTTTAAGAGCTCTTGTTTTTTATTTTCACTAAGCGCTGGATCATTTAATATGGCTTCAGCTTCTTGTTTTTGTTCTTGCTGGTATCTTGTAGTTTTGTTAAATTCTTTCCAACCTTTAGAATCAAGATTGTCTTCTACAGTTCCAACAGTTTCTTGTAATATTTTTTTACTCTTTTTCTCTAGCTCAATTTTCTTTTTTCTAAGTATATCTCTAGATTTCTCACTTATTAAATCATTTTTAAGAAGGTTGTTTATGTTAGAAATATCTTTTATAGCGTTATTATACTCATCATATTTTTTAGGATCAGCAAGAGCTTTTAAAGCCATACCATACATAACTGGAGAAACTGACATACCAAAACCAAACATACCACCAGAAAACATAGCATGATCTACGTTGTCTAATATATCTACACCGTCAAGCATATTTTGAGTCATCTGAGTTAAACCTTCACCTACAGATTCTAATGCTGCATCTGCAGGTGGAAATAAAAGAGTTTTTATGCCTTGTTCTTTCCAGGTTTGTTTAATTGCTTTTTTGAAAGTTAATAGACTTTCGCCACCTGCAGCTCTTAAATAATTACTTCCACGTTTTAATATTTGTACAGTAGTTAATGCTTCAAACACTGCTTCTGCAGCACCATACCCTACTGATACTCCAAATTTTACAGCTTCATTTCTTTCAAAACCAGATCTTAAATCTTCTTGATCCATTTCCATGTACTTTTCCCCAGCAGCGTAAGCACCTATTATATATGGTGAAGCTGTTCCACCTGAAGCTATTATAGTAGCAAGTATAGGCAGTTGTTGTCCCATTTCTTGAGTTACAAACCTACCAAAAGCAGCTGGTCCACTTGTGAAAGCACGATCAAAACTCACGTCTTTAGCATACTGATCTCTGCTCAAGTTCTTCCAGTCAGTAAATCTAGTAGCTGTTTCATCTAAGAAATCACCAAAAGCTCCTGATCCAGCGTTATTGTTAGAATCTCCTGAAAATTCTTCTGTTAAATAAACACCACCTTGAATAACTTTACCTACACCATAAGCTAAACCAGCTCCTATAGAACTAAATCCTGAACCTACGTTGTATTGAAATTTATTCCAAGTATCATAATCTCTACGCAATAAATCAAACTGCGCATCTATACTTTTTAAATTATCTGTTTCAGCATCAATTCTAGACTGTCTATCTTGTAATCTAGCGTACTTATCTCTCAAGTTTTTAGATGATGTAAGGTATTTATCAAAAACCTCTTTAGGAACAGTTTTACCATTTCTAAGTTGTATAGCTTCTTGACCTTCTTCAATTACAAATTGTTTACTATCGTCAATATATATTTTTTCAAAATCTTCTACTACAACTCTATCACCTTCTGAAGCTGAAGAATTATAATCTGCTAATTCCACTTCTTGAAGCTTTTGCCATCCGGCCGCTAGTTTAAATGATTTATCTTCTTCTACAGCTTTATAAGCTTTGAGAATACCTTGCATTTCATCATCATTCTCTTCTAAATAATCAGTCCACTTATCATCTTGAAGTTTATTATACTTTTGGTTATATAATATTTTTCTAGCGGTTTCTTTTATTTCATCTTTAGTAGCAGCTGGCAGTTGATTATCTATAGGTCTTTTTTTATTAGCTATTGCTCTAGTATCATTGAGCATTTTTTCTGCTTGATTTAATTCTTTTTTGTATGGTTCTACGGTTACTTGTTTGTTTTCTGTTACATCAAAACTACCCATAGCAAAAGTAGAACCTCCAAAAACCATTGATCTTTTTTGCTCTGGAGCAAATAAATCAGGAGCTTGAGTCTCTTCTTCTAACCTTGCTTTTTCTTCTTCTGTAACATTTACAATACTATTTATTCTTTTAGTTTCCTCTGATATTTTTTTGTCTACTTCATCATATAGTTTTGCATCATAACCGTGAGTGTCTACAAATTTTATAATATCACTCTTCATTGCAGTTGTACGATCCTTCTTGCCTACATCATCTAAGGTTATAGCTTTTGGGCCTATTAATTGGGTGTCACCATTAGGAGCTGTCATTTTTATACCAGCATCATAACCTCCAAAACCAAGAATATCTCCTCTTGTTTCTATTTCAAAACTATAATCAGGGTACATAGTTTTCAAAGCGTCTACTGTAGCGCCATAATCATTAGACTTAAATGTTTCTGTAGTACTTTCATTGTCTAACCAGTCGTGTATACCTCTTCCACTAGACGTTTCAGGGTTTTTACTATCAGCTAACAGCTGTCTATCATTTCTTTTTTGTTCTGCTAAAGCTAGATCTTTTAATCTTTGTTCGTTAAGTTGTTTTGTTTTAGTATCAACCACACTTTCATCTACAACAAATTCACTATAATCTTTTTTGTCAGCCTCTGTAACGTCTAAGTTTTCTATTTCTTCGTCGTAGCTTAAATTAATCTTTTGAACTTCTGAATCGTAATCCGATAAAACAGTTTCCGAAGTTAAATCCGTATTCATAGACTCTAGCGCTGCTTCGTCTTCCGCTACAAAGTTTGCAGTCTCCTCTGTAGCTTCTTGCTTTTCCACTTGTTCTTCTAAAGTAGCAGTAGGAAATTTTTTAAGAAACTCTTCTTCTCTATTGGGAGATACATTGTATTGTACTCCGTCTACAATATAAATTTTATTCATGATTTTGTTTTTTGATCCGCATAGTCATTATTAACTTCTTGAGTTTTTAAATAGTTTTGTGCTTCATCATCTATACCTACCATACTTGACATGTAGAATGTTAAATCTTCAGCATTACCAGTTAAAACTTCTTCTGGCCTCATAGGAGATCCACTAACTTGGTAAGTAAATAAAGGTTCACCTTGCTTACGGTTAGCTGTTTTACTTTCTACAATAAAATATATTCCATTATCTTTAAATCCCTGCGCTCTAGCGTCTTGGTCGTTGTCTGATAATAATAACTTTGCTTGAGCACCTGTAAAGAATTCTCCTTTTCTTTTATTAGTAGGTAAGTTCTTGTTCATTTCTATTGCTACGGCCTCTGATCTATTTATTTTTTGTGTGTCATCAGAGTCTTTGTCAATTGCATGTGTTTTAATTATAGTTGGAGAATCTTTCTTAAAGTTATTATAATAACGCTCATCCGCTTTAAACTTCAATTTATCTTTATCACTATATCCTCCAGAGCCTTTATTACCAGGTTCAGTCGTAATTTTAGTTATTTGATCTTCAGCAGGAACCATATTACCAGAATAATAATTAGCTAAACCTGTTCTAGCAGTGCTCATCATTTGGTCTTGCAAATATTTTTTATCTGCCTCAGCATCAGTACTTGGATCATTATCTACGTCTCCATAAGTATCTACAAATGTTTGTGCACTCATTGATTTAATTTTTCTAAAATCTTTCCAAGATATTTCTGATCCCATTAATTCATTTCCGTCGTCATCTTTTAAATAACCATTTCTCCATAACTGATCCCATGTTTTTTCAAAACCAGGACCTAGCACCTCTGTATCTAGCCTACCTTTATAATTAGTTAATAAAGAGCTTTTAACTTCTTCTGGATCGTAAACTTCTTTTGTTACTGTTTCCCACTTACCATTTTTATATACTTTATCTACGTTAACTTGTTTTTTAAACAAAGTATTATATCCATTATTTTTATCACTCCAATTTTTGTTTAATTTGTTTTTTAATAAATCTTTTTCTTTGATTTGAGAATACCATTCATTACCAGACTTATTATTAACAACGTCAGCACTTAGATTTCTTGATTGAGCATTCACTACAACACCATCTTTATTTACATTTTGAGCATTTAAAATTACATTACCAGAATCGTCAATATTAAAATTATAATTACTGAATTGATCATTCTGCATGTTTTGAGAAAACGAATATTTACTCGTATCATTACCTCTAGTCATTCTACCAAGATCTGTATTTTGGTCATGAGCAGATTGATTCTCTTGCATCGCAGCAGCATTGTCATTAGCTAAAGCAGCCCAAGACCCTATGTTTGATATTATGCCTCTATCTCTTATCTGTCTTAATCTCCATGCGTTTCTTAGTTCTGGAGTTCCATTAGCACCATGAGCTTGTGCATACATTTCCTCTTGTTCAGAAGCTAATTTACCTACAAGCTCACCAGCTCCAGCATTCCAAGCTTCTGTACCAGATCTAGTTTGCTCGCCATAAAGTTTGTAAAAATCATCTGTATAAGCTTGACCTCTTTTAACTATAGCATCAGCTTTAGCATTTTTTACTTGTTGAGCTTTAGATATTCTAGCGGCAATATTTGCAGCTGACTGTTGTATAAAAGCGTTGTTTCTAGCAACACCTGCTCCCGCTTGAGTTATTCTTGTTAGTGCCATATTTTAAATTTCTTTTATTTAATCAACATTTTACTTGGATCCATTCCTCCAGCAACAGCCATGCCAGCTCCGCTTATTCCACCTACTAAAGCTTCAGTTGCCGCATCTCCATATGCTATTTCTTGTTGTTTATAAAAATCTTCTTTTTCTTCTACTCTAGCCAAGTCAGCATTTGCCCTTATCTCACCTCTCTCATAAGCATTTCCTTCTTCTTGAAAAGCGGCTTGTTGTATAGCAATTTTCTGTTTGTTAGCGGCAGCTTCACCTTGAGCCTTAGCTTTAGAGTTTGAAACTTCTTGCTGTTGTATACTAGCAGATATACCTTTTTTACTTTGTAATGCTGCTCTAGCTAGCGCCGTAGCTCCACCTGCCGATGCACCAGAAGATGTCATAGCATCTAAAGTGTTTGCTAGAGCCATATCAGTTTGTTCGGCTTCAAACTCTGCTGCGGCCGTAGATACAGCTAGATTCTCATTAGGATTTGAAACTTGAGCTGTTAAAGCTCTAATATCGTTTGCTTGATTAAGTACAGGCTGCCTATTAGCTCTCATTTGCTGAGCTTGAGCTTCATATTCTGCAGACTCTTCAGCTGAATCTTTCTTTTTTTTATTATTTACTCCAGCTGATATACCGCCAGCAACTAATGCTGTTGCTCCTGCTACTATAGCTGCTACTGCTAATGCCATATTGTTATATTTTTAATTTTGGGTGATCGTAGTTTTTACTAGTAACATCCGCTACAATTTCTTCAATATCTGTTTTTTCTGTAGGGTGTACTGTTATCCATTCACATTCTTCGTGTATGTATAAAATTCTTTGTGTGCCTGGTTCTGTTATACCGTGGTAAGGTGCTTTTATTAATTGTAATCCTTTTTCAGATATTACAGTTGCAGATCCTTTCATCACAAAATAAGGATGTGTTATTAAATGTATTGCACTTAAATAAAACATATTAGCAGGCATCGTTATTTTTCTAATATACGTGCCTTCACCAAGCTTGTGTTCTAATTTAGCACCATTAAAATTATCTATGGCATCTTGTTTTTTATAAGAAGTTCTTACCACAGATTCTTCATGATCTCTTATTTGTTCTTCAAATTTAACTATTCTATTTCTAAAGTCTTGTTTACTTATAGAGCCAGCTCTAGTCTTTAAAATAATCTCTTTAAGATTATCACTTGTTTTTTGATTCATTTAATTAAATTTAAGAAGACATCACATACTCAGAACTTGTTGACCATAATTCTTTTATACCACCTTGCTGTGTAGTGTTGTCTGTTTCTACTGTTACAGTAGCAAAATAACCTTTTATACCTGTCATATCAGTTCCAAATCTTACTTCACCAGGCATTGTTATTGAATTATTAACTAGATTTGACATATATTTATTTTCTTTTCTATCAAAACCGGCTCTAGCAGGTTGACCACTTACAGAATTAGTATATAAACCTTCATCATAGCTACGTATAAAAGCTGTTTTATCTTGATTGTTAGTATAAGAATTGTTTACTATATTTAAATTAGGTTCGGTAAACCCTGATACAAAAGAAGTAACTTCCCAACCATTGCTACCTTCATATTCTATCGTTTTAAATACTTTTACATTAGAAGGACTAGGATTAAAAACAAAAGTAACATTAGATGGTTCATAAACTCCATAATAAGTTCCTCTTGTATCGCCAGACAATTCGTCATAATGTTCAAATAATTCTACGCCTGTAAAAGAATAGAAGTTATTTTTTAAACTATTCATGAACGTAGGTTTGTAAGTTTTAAAACTTACCCAACCTTTTATGCTTTCATCAAAAGTTATAGTATTATAAGTGCTTTTGTCATATTTATCTATTTGTGTAGGTGTTTTTTGTAAAGATACTACATAATTTTTATTATGTATATCCCAACCACCTATTACTTTACCTCTATAAGGATAAGAAAATCTAAACTGAGCATTTGTGCTTGTTGTGGGATTTATTGACTGACCTAGTAATTGTGACATTTCAATAGTAAATTCAGTGGCACTAATTTTATTTATTTGAGATATATAGCCAGGTAAAGCAACGTAGACTGGACTAGTTATACTAGAGTCCAATGTGAATGAGCATATCATACCAGGTGTTAAAGTTGCTATTTCAGAACTAGATAATAAGTTGTTAACCTCTATAATATTACTAGTACTTGCAGTTGTTGTTTTAAGACCGGTAGTAACAACATAGTTGCTGCTATTTGGACTTACTAAAGCTAATTCATCTCTAAAATAATCAGTCATACCATAAGCTGATATTTCAGTCAAACCATCATTAGACAATCTCATTATAGCGTTTCTATCTCTATCAGCAAAATATTTTCTATAACCGTATACGGCAAAGCTTTCTGGATTAGTGCTAATACCATATTCACCTTTATAAGGAACTATTTGACCTAAAACTTTTTGACCAGACTGAGTTTGAGTACCACCTTCAGTTGTGTATATAGTATCTTTGTCTATTAATGCTCGACTAACTTTATCTTCTTGAAAAACAATTAAGTTAGTATCTTCGGCATATATTTTTTGTATAGCACCATTTTGAGGATCACCTGATCTTATCAAATCTTCAGCCACAGAAAATACATTAGTATTATTTACACCTGTTCTAGAATTATAAACACCAGAATATATTAAAGAATTAAATCTATGTTGTTGTTGAGGCTCAGGCTCATTTACATAAGCTTTAACGCCTTTATCTGTTGCAGTATTATTATATCCACCTCTAATTCTAGATTCTTCTATATACCAATTAGTATTGCTATTACTTAATTCACCTGGGTAAGCGATGCCTGGAGTTAAAGGAAATCCAGAAGTAGGTGTTATAAGACCGCCTGGAACTAACGTTGCGCTAGGTACTGTTATAGGCACCTCTAAATCTGCTTGCATCGTGTCATCTACACATTTCTTAAGTAAATATGTGTTAAACCAATCTATTTCTATAACTGTTGCCATATATTATAATCACTTGTTTGTTTAATATTTTATTAACCGGTAGTACTTCCACCTTCTTGAGCAGGTAGTTGAACTATCAATGTAATTGTTTTATCAGGAGTGGCTAAACCATTTCCAGCAGCATCTGTAACTTTAAAGGTTCTTTGATAAGTTCCATTCTGCAATCCTGTAACATATATTCTTACTCTATTTCTATTTAAAATAAAATTTAAAGGATTTGAAAGTGTGGCTACTCCACCTTGCCCATCTAAAAAGCTCCATGTTCCTCCTGGATTTTCCTCGTTAAGCTGCCATTTAATTTGTTGATATTCTTGACCTTGTGTAGAGCCATTAATAGCATATAAAAATAAATCTACAGTTCCCCCTTGTGAAGTTATTGTAAAATCACTAGAGCTAGGTGTTCCTCCAGTAATATCAACTATAGTAGGTGATAAATTTCCAAGTCGACCAGGAAAACTAAATGTATTTGTATAAGCTATGCCAAGAGATATATTAGTTACAGTAACATTAAATGTGAAATTATTTAAATCGTCGTTAGAATTAAAAAATTTAGCACTAGTAGGATATATATTACCTTCGTTATCTCCGTTTAAGTTTGGGTTTTGAGTTAATCCAAAATCTCCTGACACGTTATTTCCACTACCATCTAGAACGCTATCTAAGTTGAAAGATGCCGCGCCTAAAGTTCCGTTTATACCGTTTAAACAAGTAAATTTAGCTATGAATGAATTTGCAGCAGTGTTTTCTGGGAAATAAACATTATTCTTTGCTGTACCAAGAGATGTAAAATCTAAAGCTGTAGGTTGTGATATAGCAGAAGCAGCAGCTATAACACTATTTAATTCTTTTACAGATCCAGATGTAGATGTTTCCCAATATATATCTAAATTTGAGTCTGCTGGTTTAACTTCCATTACGCTAATAGGTAAACCAGGAATATTTTGTGAAGATTCTGGCGTGTTTAAATGCCCTTCTTCTAGAGTGAATTGTATTTCGTCACTCCAATTAGTGTAATCTGTAGATGAAGATGAAATTGGTGGAACTGTTATTACATCACCAACTTTATAACCTGCTCCAGAAGTTTCAATTCTCCAATACATATTGCTTAAGTTGCCATTTGTAAAAGGTGTTGTAAATTTACCAGTATCATTATTAGGTCCAACGCACATTGCTCTAACCCTCATCCCACTGCCTTCTTTAGAATTAGTTGATGTTTTAATAGAGTCATTTACACCTGTTGCATTATTGTTAGATAAATACCCCCATCCAGTACTGCCTGCTGTAATTGCACCAGTAAAACCAGTCTCTTCTTCATTTTTCCATCTTGAATCTGGGTTTGGAAACATCCAACCAGTTATTGCTGCTCCTCTTCTATCGGGATCATCTAATTGTATTCTATTACCAAACAAAACATTAATTCCAAAAAATGAAGCATCACCTTTTATTAATGTACTAACATTTGATGGGATTGAATCTCCTGGATTTGTTGGGTTATTATAAAATCCACCAAAACTAGTTCCATAAGTTCTTAACTTAGCTACCGTTGGATCACTAATAGCATCGTATATTCCTGCTGCTCTTATAGCTTCTCCAGGCAAGCTAGTGTTTAAACCTAAGTCTGTAGTTTTTCCAATAGCATCTACCGTAAAAAACCTACTTCTAGTAGGGTTTTCGCCTGATGAAACTGTTATTTGTTGAGAAAATGTATTCCAGTTTTGAGCGGCAACTCTTGGAAATAAAACTTCATCACTTGATCTAAACTGAGTTTGCTCAGGAGTTGCTTCAGTTATGTCTGATGGTATTTTATTTATATTATCAGCAGTTAAAGTTATATGGCTTAAATTAGAAGCTTCTGATATGCTATATTGAGTAGTACCAGCTAGTGAGTTAGGTAGATAAGCATTGTAATAATCCTCTGCGCTTTGCTTTACTACTATTTTATAAGAATACCAACCTAATGGGTTTGCATTACCTATTACTTTAACAGCAGTGTTAGCGCTTATTACAGTTGCAGTGTTTAAAGTTATTGTTGGAGGCGTTGATATATTATCAAAAGCTATTATTGATTTAGAAAATTTATTACCATTAGTTAATGTACCTTGAACTATACTACCTATTACTATGTCGTTATCCCAGGAATTTGCTAACTCTAATATATCAGTTGAAGAACCTTGAGAAACTGTTAAGTCAATTTCACCACTTCTATAAATACCAGGATAGCCAGATGCATAAGAAACAGATTCTGGAATTCCATTTTGCCAAAGCATTTTTATACTATCTCCAAACCAGTTGTATATGTTTTCTGTGCTTAGTCTGTAATTATGAAATATAGTAGAACCAGAAAATATATCACCGCCAGACCCAGCTGGAAATTGAATTGTTTTTTCTCCAAGAGAAGATAATACCACGTCTGAAGATCTGCCATATTTGTCTTGCAATATAACTCCAATTTGGTAAGTTCTATTTTGCTTTACACTATGATTTGGATATGCTAAAGCTGCTGACACATTAGAAAAACCATTATTAGTTCCATTTGTAGAGTCAATTCTAAATTTTTCAGTTACTGAAACAGCATAGTCTAAAGTTAAAGGAGGAGTTGGTTTATCATAAAAATTACCAAAAACCACTCTATTACCGGTTACTGACTGTGTTTTAGCTCTTACTGGTATTTTATCATAAACTCTAACTACTTCAGCATCTGTTAAGTTTCTAAAAGGTTTTCTTGATTGATAATTGTAAGTTAATATTTTAGTGTTATTAGAACTTATTATAGTGTCAGTAGTAGCTAAAGTATCTAAAACTTTGACTTGTAAACCATCAGACTCTTTATATAATACATCTATTTCTATTATATTTAACTCTTTATTGAGCTTATTAATAGTATATTCACAAGGTATTTGTATGTCAACTTCTTGAACTCTGTTTTCAAAAAATGCAACTACAGTTGATTTAGCTAAATTAGACTCTTGAGAAGATAAATTGCTATAATTAAAATCAAGATATTTATTATTACCGTCTGACCAATCGCTTGAAGAACCAGGTTCACTTTTACTTATTTTTTGAAATATTGTGCTTTGCTTAAGACCTGTAGTTATGTAACCATCCTGCTTAGGTATAAAACAAGGCTGTGTAAAAGGAGACATTAAAGAATACTCACCATCTTCAAATTTAAATCTATAAGCAAATCTTACAAATTTATTTTCTAAATAATCTGGATCTCCTGGCCACGTTAAATTGTAGTATGGATTTGGATCTGAAAGTAGTACGCTACATCCTGCAAGTAAAGTTCCTGCGTCAAAGTTTTTATTAGTGGTTATAGTATAACTATTTGATCCATTAGAAGTAATCCCACTTATAGTAGTGTTATCTGCCATTGTACCTGCAATGCTAGTAGCGGTACTCCCACCAACAGAGCAGCTTATTAACATACCTACTTTTGGTGTTCCGTTAAAATTTGCAATAAATGAATTTGCTTGAGCTTGATTAAAAGGCTGTTGAGTAATACCACTAGTTATAAAGCCAGCCATTGAGGGAGCTAAAAACTTTTTATTTTTAGTATATGATGTTGGAAAATAAAGTTTTATAGTTTGAATCGAAAAAATAAGTTGTGGTTGGAAAGTAGAAGAAAGACTTATAGTAGTGTCGTTTACTATTTCTGAGATCTGTATGTTTTGACTTTGAACTTGAATTGCAGAATCTAAAACTACAAACATACCCGCCTTAATAACTGAATTTGAATTTGTTAATTTCCAAGTTATTGTATATGTTGTTCCAGCTGCATCACTCGATGTTAAGGCATTGCTTATTGTTACGGTAGAGGTTGAAATATCCCAAGCTACTATCGAAGTGCCTGCTGGTATATTACCACCTGATATAGCCATTCCTACAAATATATTTTCAGTGGCTCCTATTGTTGAAGGATCTAAAGATATTACTGTATCTCCTAAAGATGATCCATTTAAATTTTCAACTGAAGCACCTGTCAGTGCTATGTCAGCGCCAGGATTTGAAGTATTTCCAGAAACTACATTGTTAATAGTTACATTGTTAAATAGTATAGGAGTTTTAAAAGGATAGTATTTAGCTAAAGATACTTGATCTTCATTTATATAATGAGGATTTGCACTATCGGCATCAGCACTTAAAGCTAGATTAACATTTATTTTTCTAGGTTGATTTCTATCATCAGTCCAGAATAATAAATCTTCTATTAAGTTTATACCATTTATTAAGTTAGTTGTTGAAAAGTTTAAAAAACTACCGCGAACTAGTATTTGAGTTTGAAAAGTGTTTAAGTCATATACACCTAATGCGCAATATGCGCCGGCAGGCGCGTAGTTGACATTATTAGTATTTCCATTAACATCTGTATAGTTAGTGATTATTACAAATATTCTTTCATTTGTAAAATCCATTAATTCACCTATTATAACCGCTCCATCAATGCCTGTTACAAAAGAATTTAACTTAACGTTGCCTAAAACATTTTCCATAGCACCAACATCTGAACCTTCAGACTTGCTTACATTAACGTTTTGAGCATTTCTATACTCGCCTTTAGATAATATTCTATCATCTAAGTCTTTATTCATTTTAGACTTAATAAAAGTATTCTGTACTTTTGCCATTTAAATTTAGTGTTTAATCCATTTAGATTTACCTCTCATGACTTGGGTAAATTCTCCCATTTTAATATTGCTTAATCTTATTTTAGCATTTCTTAATTTAGCAGACTTTTCTTTTTTAAACCTCTGAACTATGTATTCAGGAGTCTTTGGCATGTAAGATATTATATTATATACTATATATGAATACAATGCGTCCTCAGCCATCTTAGGCACCTTAGAATCAATGTCATAAGCTAAACCGTCTGATACATATTCTAAAGTTATTAATCTACCTGCTAAGTCTCCACTAAATGCAAACACTCCTCTTCGTTCATCTATAGTAAACCATCCATTTTTTTGAGAAGTAACTGGATCTAATCCATACCTTTGCCCATATGCCATTTTCCACCAAGACCAATCAAAAACATTAGAACCATTGTTTATATCAGAAGCAGAAGTATTGCCATTTATAGATCTTGAGTTAGCTGTTCTCCATCTATCATTTGTTATAGATTGATTAGCTTGAATAGAGTTGCCGTATATGTCTTGAGTAGGTATACCTTGAGAATCTTGTATTGGTAGGAATGTAGGATTTACTGTTAAAGTTGTTGGATATATAATGTGTTTAACACCATTACTATCTATCCATGATAACTGAACGTAGTTTACATAGTCTTGAGGAATGACTATAGATAAATTAGCTGGAACACTTAGCTCTTGTATATTTACTGATTTTAAAGTATCGTAACTAAACTCTTGTAATCCTCTTTTTGCATGAAATAGTACATCTGATCTTTTAACTCTACTAATAACCTTGTCATTACCAACATAAGCTAACATAAAGTTGTTTACAATATCTTTTAAACTAACGTACTCATAGCTTTTATAATTATCCCATATGGAAGTAGCTCTTAATCTAACAACTAGTATTGATCCTGCAGGTATTTCAGTAGTTACACCTGTATTTGGATCTGGATTAGAGGTTAAAGATAAAGTTTGAGTTGGAATTCCGTTAGTTATTGTTGAAGTTAAGACTTGAGTTATATAATATGGTGACAGAGTAGGGTACTGTTGAACACTGTCAACATAAATTTCGTAGTTATCATAAGAAGTTGGAGTAGCTGAATTATCCCATATTAAAGGCGTCATGTTATTAGGCCAAATAAGATTATTTGTTACGTTTCCATTTGGTGTATAAACTATTTCACCATCGTAGTATTCTGAGGAAGTTTGATCTATTAAACCCATATTTTATTTTTTTGCATTTTGTTCTTCTAAGTTTTGTAAGCCTCCAGCAGCTTGAATTATAGTAGGATCTTTTATTATTATTCCAGCATATTTTAAAATACCTAACACAGAATCTGTTTGTTGGCTTTCACTTATTTCAAATTGTAAACTACCTTGTCCAGTAGCACCCATTAAATTGTTTGATGCTAGGGTTATAACTATAGGTGAAGTTGGATAATTATTGCCAAAAGCGTTGGTGGGTATTGTTAGTGTATCCCCTACGTTAAAACCACTAAAAGATCCTGCTTGAACTATTAAGCTAGTGTTAGTAGAACTTAAAGTTACTGCTCCAGTTCCTACTACATTTACACTTATTACAGCTTTAGTACCAGTACCTCCAGTTGACGATGCGTAGGTAAAACCTATGCCTTGTTGTAAAACAAATGTACCTGCAGTACTTGTAGAAGTTCCAAAATTAGTTTGTGCTGATAAATTCCCTTGAGCTAACTTGCTAGCTTCAAAAACTGTTGGATCATATATATATTGGCCTAAGCTGCCTAAAACATAGCCCCATCTTACGTCAGAAGGTTTTCTAATGTAATTAAATGTAACATCAGAATTAGCATAAGGAGCAGCGCTTGGAAAAACTGTTAGTTTATCTTGCTGGTATTTAGCAACAGGAAAATTATTTGTTGGTTGTGTTAAAGGAGATAGTTTTATTTGATTGTAATCTCTATTACTAAGTATCTCTATTGCAGGCGAATTAACACCTTTATTAAATGTAGCAGAACCAAATCTATGCAAGTCACTAGGTTGATCATAAACATTAGAAGTTGGTGGAGTAGAATTATCTGCAAACTCAGTTTTTTCAAAAACCTGAAATTCTTCTATCGTATGATCCATTCTAGATGCAAATTCAACATCTGTTTTTGGCATACGTAAAAACTGGTTGTAGTCTTCAAAAAACTTTTCAAATATCTCTAGTTGAACTTGTACAGCTAATTTATTAAACTCATCTGGAGTTAAATAGCCACGTTGCTCTTTATTGATAATGCTTAATACTGTTGTGTATACCGTGTTTACGTTTATTGCCATTTTAATATTTTTAAAAAAAAAGGGTGGCGTAAACCACCCTATTTATAATCACTTGTTATTTCATTTTTTTCTCTATAGACTTATAAACCTCAAGTCCTTCATCTGTTTTAAACCAAGCAGCCATTGCCGAATATGGGTTTTCATCAAAAGGAACTGTCATTAGCTTACGTCCATTAGCTTGCCATTTGAAAGTTCTTTGATCAGATGCTAAAGTTATTATACTTCTTTCTGTAGCTATTATAGCAAAGTTTCTAAGCACTACATTCTCATCATTTGACAAGTCTATAAACAACTTAGGATTTTGCCTAGCAAATAGTAGTAAATCTCTTTTTAATTCTTTAGAACTTAGATCTCTAACAGAAGATCCTTTTTCAACTCTTAATATAGCTTCTGCCGTGTCTACGTCAGTTTCGTATGCCATATTCATTGCCATCAATTCCAGTTCTAAATAGTCGTGATGATCTTCAGCTTCAACAACTGCATCGTGTTGAGCAAATATCAAACCATTATGAGGATGGTGATCTAAAAATTCTTGTAAATTTCTTTTTTCTTTAGGAACCATTAAATGTCCTTTTTCAAAAACAACATGTTTTAGTGTTACAGCACCTTTCTGTTCATCAACAAATATACTTTTATGATTTGTAGCATATCTAATTTCTCTTTCAAACCCTTGTTCGGCGTCAAACCAAACTAAAGGATATTTAGAAGAATGTCTTGTTGGTAAAGTATGTGTTAAAGGCATCTTGTTTCTAAGCAAGTAGTAGTTTCTATCTTTATATTCCCAAGTATTTTTTTTAACTTCTTGCTTGGGAGCAGAAGTTTTCTTTTCTTTTGTTTCCATAATATAATATAATATAATAATTAAAAAAGACCCCGCCGAAGCGGGATCTTATTATTGTTTTCTATGCTTAAGCAATAGCAGTCATTGTTACTTCAACAGCTTGGCTTAACTTTGTCATTGGAGCAACGCCAGAGGCGCCGTTCATAACATCAATTGCATTTTCCACGATATTCGTGTCTTTTGCTGTGAAATTACCAGAACCAGAAATAGTAACTTTATACCCCGAAAGATATTGAATCACTATATCACTAGCACCTAATTTAACGTCACCTATGTTTTCAGCAGATACTAAATCAAATTCAGCACCTGTTTTTTGTAGTTTAATATAACCCATTTTCTTATTTTTTAAATGTTAATTATTAATTAAGCTCCTTTGAATAACACGAAGTTATTAGCAGCTTGTGTAACTAAACATCTTTCAGATAAGAAACTAACAGTCATTGCATCTAAAGTGTCGGTATAAGCGCCACCTACAGATCCAGTTACCCAGGATTTCATTCTTCTATCTTCAGTTTCAGAAGCTCTATATCTTACATGTAAGAAAGGACGTCTGATATTAGAACCTAACATTTGATCGTATACTGTAGTGGTTCCAGCAGGAATCATTACACCATCAATCTCACTGTTTAATCCTCTTAATGAAGCATCGTTAAGGTATTTCCAATCAGTCTTATAGAAGTCATAAGAACCTCTTCTAAAACCTGAAAATCCAAAGTTTAATGCCATATCACCATCATTCTCGAATAAACCATAAGAAGCAGCTTGAGTAGAAGCAAATCCACCATTAACAGCAGCAATCATATCGTCAAAATCAAGAGCAGTAGATCTAGATAAGAAAAGCATGTTTTCTTCAATAGCACCTTGCTTGTCTAAGTTTTTAAGGATTTCATCGAAATCACCTAAAGCACCTGAACCAGGAGCAGCAGCTCCAGCAAAACCAGAATATACATTACCTCTTGCTTCAATAGCAGCAAATAAACCTTCAGAACCTTGAATGTCAGTTGTTAAAGCAGAACCACCTTGAGAACCAGCAGCAGAAGCTCCTTGTCCACCAAATTGATACTGACTTAAAGCAGTATAAGTAGCGTTGTTCATGTCTTCAGCTTCAACCATAGCCATTTCTAAAGTATCTTCAAATCTTAGTCTAGTTTCAGACTCAGACTTTAAATACCATAAATAACCTGATTGTCCATCTTCAGTAGCAACTTCTACCCAACC
>Ga0209535_1001230_pt1 | contig 17574 bp, 17 predicted proteins | sample LinPmetageLP28_FD_184041 | JGI IMG/M metagenome (GOLD analysis project Ga0209535, IMG submission 184041) | Marine viral communities from the Pacific Ocean - LP-28 (SPAdes) (version 2) | ecosystem: Environmental > Aquatic > Marine > Oceanic | place: Pacific Ocean | collected 2009-08-22 | reverse complement strand
TGAATACTCAGTTAATTTAAAAAATAATCATTGGGGTAAAACATTTCATAAATTTTTTATAAATTGGGATATACAAATAAAAGATAATTTTGGAGAAATAATTTATTCTCACAAATATAATGCTTCTGATAAAAGGGTTTATATAGCTTTTGGCTCTAAAGCATTAGGTGATACTTTAGCTTGGTTTCCTTATGCTCTAGAATTTAAAAAGAAACATAATTGTCATTTAGTAGTTTCTACTTTTTGGAATAAGTTTTTTAAAGATAAATACCCTGAATTAGAATTTGTATCTCCTGGAACCCAAGTCTCTAATTTATATGCTATGTATGAAATAGGTTGGTATTACGATGATAATGATCAATTAGATAAATTTAAACAACCTTATGATCCAAAACAATTTACTTTACAACAAACAGCAACTAATATATTAGGATTAGAATATAAAGAAATTATACCTGATATAAACTATCAAATAAAAGGTAAACCATGGAAAGAAAAATATGTATGTATATCTCCTCACGCTTCTGCAAGTGCTAAATATTGGCATCATCCAGAGGGATGGCAAACTATTATAAATTATATTAATAATGTTTTAGGATATAAAGTAGTAATGATATCTAAAGAGAAATATAATGATAATTGGGAAACAGATAAATTACCTTTACAAAAGAAATTTAAAAATATAATTGATGCCACAGGAGATCATCCTATAGAAGATATAATTAATATATTATATCATTCAGAAATGTATATAGGTGTATCTAGTGGTTTAGCTTGGCTATCTTGGTCAATTAAAAACCCTGTAGTATTAATATCAGGGTTTAGTGCAGATTGGACAGAATTTACTTCAAATGTTGAACGAATTATTAATAAAGATGTTTGTAATTCTTGTTTTAATAATTTTAAATTAGATGCAGGTGATTGGAATTGGTGTCCTGTCCATAAAGATACTCCTAGGCAATTTGAATGCACTAAAAAAATATTACCTAAAACCGTAATAAAAGGTATTACTCGTAGAATTAGTTAATATTTATTAGGGAATAATCCTAAGTAAAAAAAATATTAATGGCTTCAACAATAAGTACATCAGGTATAGCGAGTGGTAGTGTCATTAAGGCAGAACATGCCCTAAGAATAATTGATGCTGTATCTGGAATAGCAAATAATGATATCTATGTAACTGGTTCTGTAGGAATTACAGGTAGTTTATCATTAAAAAGTGGTAGTTTAGCAGAAACTGGTTCTGGTTTTGAATTTTTATTAGCATATGATACAGGTAGTGGAGATGTAAAATTTACAAGAAGAAATTCAACCTCTGGTACATCCGGCACATCAGGAACAAGTGGTTCATCAGGTACTTCTGGTTCAAGTGGTTCAAGTGGTACTACAGGTACAGACGGTTCATCGGGTAGTTCAGGTAGCTCAGGTTCTTCTGGAACTTCTGGGACAAATGGTACCTCAGGAACAAGTGGTTCATCAGGTTCATCAGGAACAAGTGGAGAAAAAGGTGGAGTAGAATATAACTTTGATAATAATACTGGAGATGCTGACCCAGGAAATGGGGAAATAAAATATAATAGTGCAACCATTGGTACTACATCTTTTATTTATATAGATAATTTAGACCAAAGAGGTACAGACCAAACTGCTTGGTATGCTACTTGGGATGATTCAACAAATACTACTAATTATGGTCAAGTTATTATAACTAGTAGAGATACAGGAACAGTTGTAAACTCTTTTAATATAACAGGTGCTGTAACAGCAGCAACAGGTTATTATAAAATACCTGTAAGTTATATAACAGGAGTTTTACCAACTAATGGTAATAAACTTTCAATTCAATTTTCAAGAACTGGTGATGTAGGTACATCAGGTACCTCAGGAACTAATGGATCTTCAGGAACTTCTGGTCCACTTAATGTAACAGGTGGAAGTACAGGATCAATTTTATTATATACGGGTGGTACAGATGTATTAAGTGCTAGTTTAGGATTAAATTATGCTAATAATATTTTACAAGTTAGTGCCTCAAATTCATCATTTACAAGTTCAATTAATATTACAGGTTCTTTGGGAATTTCAGGCTCTATATCAGGTTCTTCAATCTCAGGATCCTTTACTGGTTCAATTTTAGGAAATTTAATAGGTACAGCTTCAATTGCTGATACTGCTACTACGGCATCTCATATTATAACAGCATCATTTTCTGATACTACTACAAGTGCTTCTATAGCATCAATAGCAGGTACAGCTTCAGTAGCAAATATAGCAAATACATTAGCACAAACCGCTACTGCTTCTTTTGCTGATACAGCTACTTTAGCTAGAGCAGGTTCAGGTTCATTTAGTGGTTCATACCAAGGAGATGGTTCCAATTTATCAGGAGTAGATCCTTTCCCATTTACAGGTTCAGGAGATATATCAGGTTCATTATTAATAACGGGAAGTTCAACTTTAGCATTAAGAGTAACTGGTAGTACAGCATTAACAGGAAGTTTATTACACAGTGGTAGTAATGTAACTACAGGTAGTATAGAAATTTCTGGTAGTTTAGGAGTAGGAACAGCAGCTTCAGGTGTTATAGGTGCAATATTAGCATCAAATGATGTTGTAGCATTTGCTTCTTCAGATGAAAGATTAAAAGAAAATATAACTTTAATAGAAAATCCATTAGATAAAATTATCCAAATTTCGGGATATGAATATGATTGGATCCCAATGGAAGGAATCCATGTTCATTCAGGACATGATATAGGAGTAATAGCACAAGAAGTAGAAAAAGTATTTCCTGAAATTGTATCAGATAGAGAAAATGGATATAAAGCTGTAAAATACGATAAACTAGTTTCAGTATTAATAGAGGGAATAAAAGAATTAAAACAAGAAGTAGATTTACTTAAGAAAAAAATAGATGGCTAAGAATGTAAGAATAGTTCCTGCTTCTGGATCTATTTACTTTACAGCTGATGGGTATGACATAACAGGATCAGTAGTATTAAGGACAGTAAATAACACAGAAGATCTAGAATTTGCTGTCACTGGCAGTGAAGATACTATTTTACTCATTTCTAAAGAATCGGGTAGAGTAGGTGTAGGAACAGTTTCAGCTTCAGCCAAGTTAGAAGTTTCTTCATCATTAGATGAGGATCTTTTATTAGTAAAAAATGCAAGTGGTAGTATAAAAGTTAATAATGAAGGACTTTTAGTACTATCCCCCTATCAAGGAGATGCAACAGCAGTAAGTGGTGCACTTATTTATAGTGCTTCTTCCCTTTTTGTAGGGAGTTAAATATTTATTAATAGATAAAATATTACCAAGATAACCCTAAAATAAAAAAATTACAATGGCAGAATGGAAAAAGATAGTCGTATCGGGTTCCGATATATCCCAACTACTTAATGATAGTGGGTATTTATCAGGATCACAAACGATAGCATCAGCCTCAGTAGCTGCGAGAGCAACTACTTTAAGCCCTGAAGCAACAGCTTCAATCGCTGATACGGCCACAACAGCATCTCATACAGCAGGAACAGCTTCAATAGCAAACTTTGCAACAACAGCATCACATGCATTAAATGTACCCGATACGGCGTCACATGCATTAACAGCTGTTTCATCATCTTTTGCAACACAAGCTGGAACCTCAAGAACAGCAGATAGTGCTTCAGTAGCAGGCAGAGCAACTTTATTAAGCAATTTAGCAACAGCTTCATTTGCAGATCTAGCTTCAGATGCTAGAACAGCTGATAGTGCATCAGTTGCAGCAAGAGCAACTACTCTAAGTGCAAACGCTACAGCCTCATTTGCCGATTTAGCTTCAGATGCTAGAACAGCTACAAGTGCTTCAATTGCAGCCTTAGCTTCAACACTAAGTGCAACAGCAACAGCATCATATGCTGATTTAGCAGGTACTGTACATGATGGTAATATTACAAATGCAAAAATTGCAGCAGGTACTATTGCAAATGATAAATTAGTAAATGATAGTGTAACAATTGGTGCATCAGAAGTAGAATTAGGAGCTACAATAGCATCATTAACAGGGTTAACAGCTATTAGCGCAACTACAGGTACATTTGTATTACAAGTATATGAATCATCTTCTACAATAATTACTTCAGGATCAAATATCTTTGGTAATGATCAAGCAGATATTCAACAAATTACAGGTTCATTAAAACAATCAGGAAGTTTTACACTTTCGGGAAGTTTAAAACAATCAAATGGAACAATAAGTGGTTCATTTGAAGGTGATGGTTCTGGATTAACAGGATTAGCTACTCAATTAACAGTAGATGGTGATACAGGAACACAAGATGTAGATCTAGTTGCTGATGATTTACAAATTATTGGAACTGCAAATGAGTTAGAAACAGCAGTAACAAAAGTTGGTACTGATGTTAAAGTAACATTAGGTTTACCAAATACAGTTGCCGTAACAGCATCAATTGCTACAAGAGCTAATAGTTTAGCACCAACCGTAACAGCTTCACAAGCAGATAGCGCTACAACAGCATCACACGCTGTAACAGCAACATCAGCTTCAGCAATTATAGCAGGTGCCGCTTTTCCAACTACACAAGGGTTAGAAGGACAAGGATTAGCATTAAATGCATCTAAAGATTTTATATTTGGTGATTTCTTTGGAACAGGTTCAACTAAAAAATTAAACCAATCAGTAGCAGCTTCTACATGGTCATTTGAACATAATTTAAATGAAGTATACCCGATTGTTCAAGCTTATGATTCTGCAGGTGATCAATTAATCCCAGCAAGAATTGAAAGTATTGATGCTAATAATGTAAAATTATACTTTACTAGTACTACTGCCGGAGTTGCAGCCGCAATGGTTGGTGGAATGGGAGTTTCCGCTTCTAATGCTACAAGAGCTACAAGTGCCTCAATAGCTGATTTAGCTTCAACATTAAGTTCAACAGCTACAGCAAGTATTGCTGATACAGCTACAAGTGCTTCACATACATTTGGAACAGCATCATTCGCTGATTTAGCTTCATCAGCTAGAAGTGCTTCATTTGCATCAAGTGGTGATGGATTATTTAGTGGTTCATTTAGTGGATCATTCCAAGGTGACGGTTCAGATTTAACAGGAATTGCTACAAGTTTAACAGTAGATGGTGATACTGGAACACAAAATGTTAGTTTAACAGCAGACGATCTACAAATAATTGGTACTGCACAAGAAATTGAAACAGCAGTTACAAAAGTAGGGACTGATGTTAAAGTAACAGTTGGATTACCACAAGATATAACAATTGGAAGAAATTTAACAGTTACCAATAACGCAACAATTGCCGGTGATTTAGTAGTAGATGGATCAATAGTTAGTGCCTCTAGTTTGGCAGTTGAAGATCAATTTATTATATTGGCATCAGGTTCAAACGGTGCGATTGATGGTGGTATAATTGTTAATCAAATAGATGATGATCCAGATGGTAAAGGTAAAGCATTTGCTTATGATTCAAGCGCAAATAGATGGGCATTCGAATCAAACTTAAATGATACTGCTTCAGTAATAACACCAGACGCATTTGTAGGAGTTATCCAAGAAAATGCAGGAGCTCCAAGTACGGCACCAACATATGGTGGAACATCAGGTAAAGGTACAATATTAGTTGATACCAGCAATGATGAAGCGTACATTTATGTATAAAAAATGTTTAAAAAAGTTATGGGTTTAATTGATAAATTAAAAAACAGAGAAGCTGCCCAAAAGGCAGCTTCATCTAATAAAATTAAACGTAAAGTAAAAAATACAATTGAAGATTTATCTTTAAATGAGGAAGAAACTAAAGTTTTATTACATTTAATTAAAAATTCAAATTTTAAAGGAGATAGTGTAGAATTAGTATACAATCTTACTTTAAAACTACAAAAGGTGCTAAGCATCTTATCTTAATCTTTATATATTTATATTAGAGTATTATTGGCCTGAAAAGGAAGTGGGCTCATTGAGTAACCAACCATAATAACGAGTATATGCCAAATTGGAAAAAAATAATCGTCAGTGCATCTGACGCATCTTTATCGTCTGCTTATATAGAAGGCAATCTTACTGCTTCTGCCGCTTATCTTACATCGGCTTCCATAGGACATTTAGAAACAATATATGAAACTGCTTCAGTAATTTACTCTAGTGGTTCAACTAAATTTGGTGATACTTCAGATGATACTCATGAAAGAACAGGTTCATTATTAGTAAGTGGTAATATAACACTTAGTGAAGGAACTCAATTAACAGGTACTTCAAGTTTTGCAATAACAGCTTCCCATGCTACAAATGTCCCAACAACAGCATCTCATGCTTTAACAGCGATAACAGCCTCACACACAGCAGGCACTGCCTCATTTGCAAATAGCGCAATAACATCCTCACACACCACAGGTACTGCCTCATTTGCAAATAACGCTACTTCGGCATCGTATTCATCGACAGGTGATGGAATATTTAGTGGCTCATTTAGTGGATCTTTTGTAGGTGATGCTTCAAGTTTAAATGTAAACCCTTTTCCATTTACTGGTTCAGGTGAAATGCAAGGTACTTTAACAGTACATTCAGATAATAGCTATGTAGATGATTATGCTGAAAGTTATTTTGCTGGTATAGCTATAAATTCTGATGGAGATATGACTGTAACAGGTAGTATCTTTAGTACTTATATTAATGCTAACACATTTACAGGATCATTAAGTGGTAGTGCAACATCTTCTTCATTAGCAGAAACAGCATCATATTTTAATGGTGTAGTTACTAGTGCTTCATTTGCAGAATCATCTTCTGTAACTACTTTAGCTACTACTGCTATTACAACTACAGGAACAGCCTCAATAGCAAATACCTCTACATCAGCATCACACACTATAGGAACGGCCTCAATAGCAAACTTTGCAACAACAGCATCCCATGTAGTAACTGCTTCCTTTGCTAATACTTCTACAACAGCTTCATATGGTCTTAATATGACAGCTTCTTCTATAAGAGTAGAAGGTACAGCATCAATTGTATTTTTAGAATCAGTTTATGAAACATCTTCAATAATTTATTCAAGTGGTTCAACCAAATTTGGGGATGATACAAGTGATATACATGAAAGAACAGGTTCATTAATGACATCTGGTTCTTTAAGTGTTACAGGCTCAGCTAATCTAATAGCATCACAATCATTAAATAATAGAGATAGTTCAGGATTAAGTTATTGGGCAGGATCCCAAGCACAGTACGACGCTTTAGGATCATATGACAGTAATACAATTTATTTTGTAACATAATATAATATGGCACCAATTTATTTAGGTTCTACAGAAGTATCAAAAATATACAAAGGCAATACTGAATTAGCTCAAGCTTATTTAGGAGATACAGGTATGTTATCTACTATAACTCCTTCTGAACATTTTAAACCTGTAATATATTCTGGTAATAGTAGTTCACAAACTATTAGTGGTGTAGGGTTTCAACCTGATTTTGTTTGGTTGAGATCAAGAACACAACAAGATAATCACTATATAATGGATTCAAATAGAGGTGCAGCATATAGATTATATACTAATATGAATCTTTCAGAAATGGGACCTGATACAAATAGGTTTAATTCTTTTAATTCTGACGGATTTGCTTTAGGTAGTGACAACTCAGTAAATATGACTGGAGAAGACTATGTAGCGTGGTGTTGGAAAGCAAACGGTGGAACTACGAGTACAAATACAGAGGGGGACGTAAATACTACAGTACAAGTAAATGAAACAGCAGGTTTTAGTATTGTGACTTGGACAGGTGGAAGTAGTGCCACTCAAACTACTGGACATGGGCTTTCATCTGCACCAGAATTTATTATACAGAGGCCTAGAAATACATCTTCATCTTGGTATATTTACCATAAAGATTTACCAAGTAATAAATCTATAAGGTTTGATACTAGTGGAGCTAATACTGATCTAGCGTGGGTAGTAAATAGTTCAACTTTTGAAACTAATTGGACAAATACTAGCTATAATTGGTTAGCATATTGTTTCCATTCAGTAGATGGATATAGTAAGTTTGGATCATATACTGGTACAGGTAATACAGGATTAGAAGTAACTTTAGGATTTCAAGCTAGATGGATAATGGTTGCAAAATATAGCCCGGGTGGTGATAGGTGGTTAATAGCAGATACTGTAAGGCATGCTGCTACTAATAATGATGCATTTTTAGACGCAACCTCTGATCTAAATGAAAGAGACTTTAATTGTACCAACGGACTAACATTTGGAACTAATAGTTTTACAATAAACACAACAGATGGTACTTTTAATAGTTCAGGTGGTAGTTATCTCTATTTTGCATTTGCTTAAATAAAAACCCAAACTAAATAGAAAAATTTTAATATTTATAATATATACAAGAAATGCCAACAGGAAGTTTAACATTAAGATCATCATTAGGTAGAAAATTAACCATTGGAGAAATGGATAATAACTTAAGTTTTTTAAGTGAATCATTTTCTTATCGTAAAGATATATTAGAAAGTACGGGATCATATGTAGTATCTCATTCTTTAAATGAAAACTACCCAGAAGTTACAGTATGGGAAACGGGTAGTAATGGAGCTCAAGTAGTAGTTCCTGAAAGTATAATATCAAACAACAATAGAACAATAACTGTTAATTTTACAGATAACTTTAATGGTCATATTATTGTAAAAGTTTAATTTTTTTAATAAAATTAAATATTTATTAACGACAAAATTTATAACCCCTTATAATTAAAAAATAGAATGAGAATAGATAACCCAACAGTACACACTACAGGTTCTGGTCACTTTAGTGGATCGTTTGAAGGAGATGGTGGACAGTTAACAAATGTAGCACCCCTTGCTGGTACTGGTGTTACTGTAGTAGGAACTACAGTTTCTATAGGCCAAGCAGTAGCTACAACATCAGATGTAACTTTTGATGATATTACAGCTACTACAATAACAGCAGACACAGGTACATTTGTGTATCAAATATTTGAATCAGCTTCAACAATTATTACCTCAGGATCAAATGTATTCGGTAATGATGCAGCAGACATTCAACAAATAACAGGATCTATTTTCAACTCAGGTTCATTTAATGTTTCAGGTAGTAGTATGTTATCTGGATCTTTAAGTATTACTGGTAGTACAAATGTAATTGGTGCTGTAAGTGCCAGTTCAACAGCACAATTCAGTAGTTTAGGTATTAATACTGCCCCTTCAGGGGTTGCTGGAGCTATATTAGCAACAAATGATGTAGTAGCATTTTCAACTTCAGATGAAAGATTAAAAGAAAACTTTGAAGAAATTGGAAGTGCCGTTGAAAAAGTAGAACAAATAACAGGATATACTTTTAATTGGGTTCCTATGGAAGACATCCATGTATATGGTGATATGAAAGATATAGGGGTAAAAGCACAAGATGTTGAAAAAGTATTACCTGAATTAGTATCAGATAGAGAAAATGGGTATAAAGCTGTAAAATATGATAAATTAACAGCAGTACTAATCCAAGCAGTAAAAGAATTATCTGAAAGAGTTAAAAACTTAGAAAATAATTAAATATGGCTAACATATATATTTTAACAGGGTCCTTTGAGGATGCTAGTAATGCTTGGGTACAATTTGTCTCCAGTTCAAATAAAACAGAATTAATATCAGGTGAAAGTGGATCAGAGGAACTTATATCTTCTGTAGTTACAGTTCCTCCTATTCTAACTCAAGAACAATTTGATAATGGAGCAGATACAGGTAGTATCCCATATGTAGGGGCAGAATATAATATATATAATAGTCAATTTGATTATGAAAATAATATTCAAAATGGAACATTTAATATTGAAGTATCTTATATGCCTAATGTCTCAACAGCTTCTATAGAAGAAATTGTAAATTACTGCCATATAAATGAAGAATTATTCGTCTCATTATCTTTAATAACAATATCAACCCCAGAATAAATTTATAAATTATGCCAATAGTAGGATCCGGATCATTATTTTTAAGAGGAACAGAAGATAACAAATCAATAAACTTTGAGATGCATGGTAATGTTACAGGAAGTAACATTTCTTTACATCAATTAGCTCTATTAGCAGAAATGACTTCTCCTGATAATATGGGAGAATTTTATAGCTTCCAAAACCAAGCACCACCAGAAACAGTTACAACTAGTGCCGCTAGTAGTATAGGTTCTACATCAGCTACATTAAATGGTAGTGTTAGTGCTACAGGAGGTGTAACTTCTAGAGGATTTAAATATATGTCTGGTAACCAATCACAAGCAACTGTTGAATCTAGTGGTACTGAAACATCAACAGGTTCAGGAGAAGGAAGTTTTAGTAGTGGTATATCAGGATTAAGTGTTAATACTACACATACGTTTGTTGCATGGGCAGAAAATGAAGCAGGTAGAACATATGGAACTAAAACAACCTTTAGTACTTTACCACAATATACTTATACAGTAACCCAAGCAACCTTTGTAGGAAGAACTCAAACTTATTACCAAGCTCAATTAGGACCTTCTACTAGATCCGGTACTTCCGACCAAGGAGGTACGGCAACAGTAAACTTTACCAATGGTTCAAGAATTGGATATAGATATAATCATACTCCTCAACAAAGTATAAGTGCTCAGGGCCCTTATAATGCCCTTAATGTTCAAGGTTCTGGAAACAATTATGGTTGGACAGTACAAAAAAGTGGTATGAATGCTAATGCTTCAATGACATTAACTACTGGTTTTGGTGATGCACAAGAAAATGCTTATGCTGTTGAACCAAACGCTGATATTTACGACAATACAAATGGTTCATGGGCTGATATGAGATATAGAGCTTATTACAACCAATCATCCCAAGTTGATGGAAATGTAAATACTAGATGGTATTTATTAACTAACCCATCAAACCCAACAGCATTTAACACATTCCAATATTTAGCAGGAACACCAACTCTATATGGTCATGGAATGCCTAGAAATGGTCCTACAGGACAAGGTGGATATTACCAACACCAATCTTTCCAAATAAGACCAGGACAATCTTGGACAGCTGGAGAACACACATCATATGGTAACACAGCTCAAAACTCTTATAGATATAGAGGACCAGCTAATTTCCATAGTATGTAAAATATTTAATGTATAATATTAAAGAAAGAGAACATTTGTTCTCTTTTTTTGTTTTCGTAAATATCTTAAATATTTATATTAAATAAAACGTTATGTCAATACAACAAACAAAGGTAACTGAGGAAGAGTTAAAGGAATTAGAAAACTTCCAACAAAACATTAGTGTTATAACCTATCAATTAGGACAATTAACATTAAGAAAATTAAATATTAACGAAGAAGAAGATGTCTTAAAAACAAGATATAATCAACTTCTTTTAAAAGAAAAAGAAATAGGAGATAAATTAAAAGAAAAATATGGTAATGCACAAATTGATTTAAAAACAGGTGCAATAACCAATAATGAATAATATTTTTAAAACTTTCCTATATATTTATTATTGATAAAAACAAATTATTAAAATGGCTGAAACACTATTATCCCCAGGAGTATTAACACGTGAAAACGATCAATCACTTGTTACTCAAGGACCTGTAGTAGCAGGACTAGCAGTGCTAGGACCTACAGTAAAAGGTCCAGTAAATGTCCCAACAGTAGTTACTTCATATAGTGATTATATAAATAGATTTGGTGGATCATTTACAAGCGCAAGTATAAAATATGAATATCTAACTAACATTTCAATTAATAATTACTTCCAACAAGGAGGTGAGACTGCAATCGTTACTAGGATTGTTTCAGGTGGATTTGCACCTGCAAGCACAGATGTAAGAGCAATTATGCATGCTGATTCTGCATCATTTACATTAGAAACCTTATCAGAAGGTGCTATAATGAATAACTCAGGTAGTGTATCTACAAGTGGTTCATTAGTAAGTGGTTCAACAGAAAATGTAAGATATGAAATTGCAAATGTTGATTCAGGAAGTGGTACATTTAATCTATTAGTTAGAAGAGGAGATGATACTACAAATAGAAAAACAATATTAGAATCTTGGACAGATTTATCATTAGATCCAAATTCACCAAATTATATTGAAGTAGTAATTGGTAATCAAAAGAGAAATTTTGATACTGATGCTGATGGAAATAGATTTATACAAGTTACTGGATCTTACATTAATAACAGCCGTTTCGTAAGAGTATCTTCAGTAGGTTCACCAACATTAGATTATTTAGATAATGATGGTAACTTTAAATCAGAATACACTTCATCATTACCTCAAATAGGCAGTGGTTCAAACCAGGGAGCAATGACGGGTGGTACAGGTAATGTATATGGATTAGGTGCTAATGGAAATACAAGGTTAAAAATGTATGATGAAATAGATGTTTCTTCAATCCAAGGATTAGAAGGAGCTTACTATACAGCATCATTAAATCTACTACAAAACACTGACGAATATGATTTTGAAATATTATCTATACCAGGTGTAACAATCCAAAATGGATCAGCTGCTACAAATGCAGCAATTGATTGTGTTACACAAAGAGGTGATGCTATTGCAGTAATTGATACAAGAGATTATGGTTCAACACTAAATCAAGTAGTAACCAATGCATCATCAGTTGATTCAAGTTATACTGCTACTTATTGGCCTTGGGTTCAAGTATTAGGAACCGAAACTGGTAAACTAGTTTGGGTACCAGCTTCAACAGTAATACCAGGAGTTTACGCTACAAACGATAGAATAGGCGCTGAATGGTTCGCTCCAGCAGGATTTAACAGAGGTGGTGTAGGCGGAGTAATTACCACAGAAAGAAAATTATCTCCAGCAGATAGAGATAAATTATATTTAGGAAAAGTTAATCCAATCGCTCAATTCCCAGGAAACGGAACAGTAGTATTTGGTCAGAAAACATTACAAACTGCAGCTACTGCTTTAGATAGAGTAAATGTTAGAAGATTACTAATAGAGTTAAAAAGAACAGTTGGTAATATTGGAAATACATTATTATTTGAGCAAAATACAGCAGCAACTAGAAATAGATTTGTAAATCAAGTAAACCCATACTTAGAATCAATACAACAAAGACAAGGATTATATTCTTATAGAGTAGTAATGGATGATACAAACAATACAGCTGAAGTAATTGATAGAAATCAAATGGTAGGACAAATATTTATTCAACCAACTAAAACAGCTGAATACATAGTATTAGACTTTAATGTAACACCAACGGGAGTTGAATTCTAAAAAATTAAAAAGGCAATATTTATAATAAACAATAGAAAATGGCAGTATTAGACCCTAACGAAATAATGTTCACCGCCTTTGAACCAAAAGTTCAAAATAGATTTATACTATACGTAGACGGTGTACCAGCATACTTAATTAAAAATGCTACAGCACCTGGATTTGAAGCAGGTGAAATCATTCTTGATCACATGAATGTGTATAGAAAAGTGAAAGGAAAAGTTAGATGGAATGATATGACTTTAGGTCTATATGATCCAGTAACTCCATCAGGAGCTCAAGCTATAATGGAATGGGCAAGATTAGCACACGAGAGTGTAACTGGTAGAGATGGATATTCAGATTTCTATAAAAAAGATTTAACATTAGATATATTAGGTCCAGTAGGAGACGTAGTAAGCGAATGGGTTATCAAAGGAGCTTACGTTAAAACTGCTACATTTGGTGAGTATGATTGGTCAGCTGACGCAGCTATCAACTTAGATATCACTATTGCAATGGATTATTGTATATTAAACTTTTAATTACCCAACCCTCCATACCTTTGAGAATGGTGCCTATTTTGGCACCATTTTTCTTTTTTATATATTTATATCCGTAAAAAAATAAGTTTTAAAAGTATGGAAGAAAAAGTTACAGAATCAAAATTTAAATTCCCAACCGAAGTTGTTGAATTACCATCTAAAGGATTAATATATCCTAAGGATAATCCATTATCATCAGGTAAATTGGAAATGAAATATATGACTGCTAAAGAAGAAGATATTTTAACTAATACTAATTACATTAATAAAGGCATCGTATTAGATAAATTATTAGAATCACTAATAGTATCTAAAATAAATTATAATGATATAATTACTGGTGATAAAAATGCATTGCTAATAGCAGCTAGAGTATTAGGTTATGGTAAAGATTATGAATTTTCTTATGGAGGAGAAAAACTATCAGTTGATTTAACTACATTAGAAGATAAAAACCTAAATTCTAAAGATTTAATGGAAGAAGGTGTAAATGAATTTGAATTTAGTTTGCCAAGTTCTAAAACTACAATTACCTTTAAATTATTAACTCATGGTGATGAAAAATCTATAGATAGAGAACTTCAAGGTTTAAAGAAAATTAGAAAAGATATAATTCCTGAAGCAACCACTAGATTAAAATATACAATTACATCAATAGATGGTGATAGGGAAAAGAAAGCAATTAGAGAATTTGTAGATAATTATTTATTAGCTAGAGATGCTAGATCATTACGTGAAGAAATCCGTAGAATTTCACCTGATGTTGAACTTAAATACTATGGAGATGATGTAGAGGAGGCCATCACTATTCCAGTAGACCTTACCTTTTTTTGGCCTGACGCCCGAGTATAGATCAAATCTATTTTCTAAAATACATGAAATAATATTTCATGGAAATGGTGGTTATGATTGGCACACTATTTATTCTATGCCTATTTGGCTTCGTAATTTTACTTATAAAAAAATCGAAGAATATTTCAAAAAACAAGAAGAAGCACATAATAAACAATCAAATACTCTTAAAAACGATTCAAAAGTACATAGACCTGATATAAACCCATCTAATGTATATAATAGCTCAATGCCTACTAAAAAGTAGGCATTTTTTATATTTATATATGACATAACCTAATTATGGCTAGAGAACAAGAAAAAAAGGATCTTAAAGAATTAATTCAACTTGAACAAGAGTATCAATCTCTAAGAAAAGGTGATGCCTCTATTGCATTTGATGCTACTGAATCATTAAAAGAAGTTTATGGAATTAAATCTAAAGTTGCTGATCTTGATAGATCAAGTTTAAAAATATCTAGACAAATTCAAGATTCTTTATTAGGTCAAGATAAAACCTACTCTAAAATTGGTGAATTTGAAAGAGATAGAGTAAAAAATGCTAATCTTCTTGCAAAAGCAAAACAAGGTGAAATAATAAGAGAAAAAACCATTTCTGCTAATAATGTTATTGCAGTTGAAAAGAGGGTAAAGTCAGTAGACGACTTTATTGAAAGGGAAAAAAAAGTTGGTGATATACAAAAAGAGTTATTAAATGCAACTAGAAGAGGTGATGAAGAGCAAATTCAAAATGCAGCATTAAAACTTACTGGTGTACAAGAAAAATTAAATATAGACAAAGAAAGTTTTTTTCTAGGTTTAAAAGATTTAGATGCTTCCGCCCAAGAATTACTTTTTATAAAATTAGGAAATCAAGAATTAGAAAAAAGTAATATATTAAGAGATAAGGCTATAAAAAAAATTAAGCCTGCTTCTCAATTTCTTCAAATATTAGGATCTATACCTGGATTTAGTGATATTGCTACTGAAGCAATGTCAGATTTGCTTAATAAAACTCAAGAAGCTATTGAAAAAGGTGAAGCGGGAATTAGTCAATTAGGTAGTGTTTCATCAGCTATAGCAAATGGTTTTAATACAGCTGTAAATCCTATTACTCTTACTATTGCCGGTATAACTTCTTTAATTAGAAATTTTAAGGCACTTAGTGAAGCTCAAACTGAATTTGTAAGATTAACAGGGCAAACGCCTAGAAGGATATTTTTAATAAATGATGGATATCTTACAGGTGTTGACTTAATTAAAACCCAAGTTGAATTAACAAATCAATTAGGAGTAAATGCTAAAGAGGTATTTTCTTTAAATACTCTAAGAGCAGCAGGTGAATTTACTAAAGCAATAGGTTTAAGTGCTGAAACCTCAGCAAATTTAGCTAGATTCTCAACAATTAATAATGAAAAATTAAATGAATCAGCTGATGCCTTATCAAGATCAGTACCTGAAGCATTTAGTCAAGCACAAATTTTAGAAGAAACTGCTAACGTATCTAGTGATATTGCAGTGTCTTTAGGATCTTCAACTGCTGAAATAGGGAAAGCTGTAATTGAAGCAAGAAAATTAGGTTTAAGTTTACAACAAGTTAATGATATTGCAGGAAGCTTATTAGATATTGAATCATCTATTGCTGCCGAATTTGAAGCTGAAGTTATTACAGGTAAACAATTAAATTTAGAAAGAGCAAGATTTTTTGCCTTAACTAATGATTTAGAGGGACTAACAAAAGAAATAGCTAATAATGAAGAAATAATATCTTCATTTGCAGGTGCTAATAGAATTGAACAAGAAGCTATAGCAGGAGCATTGGGTATGAGCCGTCAACAAATGGCTGATATGGTATTACAATCTGATCTATTATCTACATTATCTGATGAACAAAGAGCTAATGCTGCAGGTGTTAGTATAGAGACATTAAAACAATTAGATGCTCAACAAGCACTAAAAGATTCATTTGCTCAGTTAGCCCAATCACTTACCCCTCTAGTTATGCAATTAACTTGGTTTTTAAATCAAATGTTAAAAATCAATGAACAAATATTAATTGGTGCCGCCGCTTTTAAATTAATGCAATTTTACCAAAAGACTATGGTTGCTACTGCAATATTAAGAAAGATAAATGAAAAGGCAATAACTTTTCAGATTATGAGGCAAGCAGTATTCCAAGGAATTGGGGCTGGGTTTAAAAAAGGACTTTTAGGACCATTATTAGCAGGAGGAGTAGCAGCTCTAGCAGTTACAGGAATAAAAGCCGCATTAAGAAGTGCAGGTGATGCCGTTATTCCAGCAGGTAAAGGACCTATTATATCAACGCAAGAAGGAGGATTAATACAAGGAACAGCAAATGATGATGTTATAATGGCACCTGGTATTTCTAATATAGTAAATAGACAAAGAGGAAGAAATATAAATTCTACTGCTACTATATCAGATAATCAAATAAATAAATTAATAACAGGAGTAGAAAATGCAGTTGCGAAAGGTGCTGAAAAAGGAACATCAAACGCACAAATTAGAATGGATTTAGATGGGAACACATTTGCAAGAGGATTTGATTCTTATCTAGCAGTTAATACAAGAAAACACAATACATAAAATATTTATAATAAATAAAATAATTAATTATGGCAATTTTAGGAACACAAGTAACATCTACGTTAAGTACAAAAGGTGAAACTCAAAATAATTTAGATAAATTAGCTAATTCTAAATTACACAATGAGTATTCACTTAATGGCAATCCAAATATTGATGGGAAACCTACTCCATCAGTATTAGATGATTTCCCTATTACTAAATACGTAGATAACAAACCAGAATAATGGCAATAAACCCAACTATTAAAGATCTATTTAATGATCCAGATAGTTTTAAGTTTAACTCTAAAGACCAAAAATATAGTAAAGATATTAG
>Ga0209535_1001229_pt1 | contig 17579 bp, 17 predicted proteins | sample LinPmetageLP28_FD_184041 | JGI IMG/M metagenome (GOLD analysis project Ga0209535, IMG submission 184041) | Marine viral communities from the Pacific Ocean - LP-28 (SPAdes) (version 2) | ecosystem: Environmental > Aquatic > Marine > Oceanic | place: Pacific Ocean | collected 2009-08-22 | reverse complement strand
CCCCTTATTCACCACTCCACATAGTATCAAATAGTCTTTATTTCTTCCCACTTCAAATCAGTTTTTACACTAAATTTTAAACTTTTATCTATATCACTTAACACACTATTCCCCAATTTAAATACCTTTTTATAATCACTTTTCTTAACTAATAAAGAATCAAATACACTTATAAATTTTATTCTATTTTTCATTAAAATAAATCTTAGAATATCCATTACTCTATTTTCATAATTCATTAATATTAAACTTATATTATTACCTCTATTATATTTTTTTATTCTTCCACCTTCATTTTTTATCCAATTTCTTAAATCAATTTTCCTTAAATCATTTATTAATATTTTACCCTCAACCCCAAATAATCTATTTTCAATTTCATCAATATTTTCATCTCCCATTTTTATTGTTTTTTTGATATTAGAATCACTGAATAAAACTTTAAAAACTAATTCTTTAAATGAATTTCTACTTAACTCATTATATTTTTTTTCACCATAACTAAGTCTAATTAAATCATAATAGTCTCTGAATTCAATACTATTATCTTCATTACTATAAATTCCATCATTTTCAAATATTGATTTAAATTTATTTACAAATTCAATTCCATTTCTACTTTCAAAACTTCCATCTAACTCATTTAGTTTCTTTTTTACATCAATAACTAAATCTTCATCAACATCACTATTTAATTTTTTTATAAAGACATATAATAAACTCAAAAAACAACTTTTAATATCTAACTCTACAACTTCTTCATTATCAATTTTTATATATTTTCTATATTCTCTAATTACTCTACTATAAGAATTATATAATCTCTTTCCATATCCATCTCTTTTAAAAACATTATCTAAATCACTGAATTTATTTGATTTTAAATAATTTAAATCATCAACTATAATATCATATTCATTCTTTTTGTCAATCCTATATTTAGTTTTCCAATTTTCAATATCATTAAGGTTTTTATTAATTCTGTCTTTCACTTTAATTCCAACAAAATCCCAACTTAATTTTTCATTCATTTCATTAAGTTTATTTTTAACTCTTAAATCAATTACTTTATCTAAATTCTGAATATTCAAATCACTATTCTCACAACAAATCTTTTCCCACAATAATAATTCATCACTCTTTTTGATAAATTCTTCTTTAACTCTATCATTCCTTTTATCTAAATATCTATTTAAAATACCATTTTCAATTTCAATTTTCTTCTTATTACAATTAAAAAACTCATCATTCAGTTTAAAAAAAGATAACTTCTTATTATAATCAAACCTATTTCTTTTATTACCACTATCATCTTTAAATATTAATCCCTTATCAATCAAAATTTTAATAGAATCTTTATAATAATAAACACCTAAAATTCCTTCAATATCCTTATTACTCACATAAACATATCCTTTAACACTTAAAAAATCTCCATCTTCATTTCCTCTTACTCTAATTCTCTTTCTATATAATAAATCTAAAAACTTACCTATTCTCCATTTCAATTTACCAAAATCATTCTCTATATCAATAAGATTATAATATTCAAATTCATATATCTTACTTATATTATTATGATTATATTTTTTATACTTCATTTATCTAAATATTATATATTTTATTAAATGTTATTAATTATATATTATACCAATATTTTTTAAATTTAAATAATTAAATATTATAAATTATATATTATACCAATATTTTTTCTAAAAGATTAAAAATTAAAGTCTATAATAAAGTCTTCAAAATAATAAAACTCAACTTATTTAAAATTTAATGTATAATCAATTAACTTTTTAAAGTCATATAGATATATGAGAAATAATAGATAATGTATTAAACACACTAAAAAATACATTAAATCAAATATTACTAAACACTAATAAATAGTATTAATAATTATTACTTCAAAATGAATAAAATGATATTAAGATTATAAGAAAATAAAACTAACAAACATCAAAATTATATTTTTGAATATTGTATTTAAATAAATAATTGAAACTATCTTTTTTAATTCTACTAATATTAAAAATTAGTTTAACATTCAAACTAAAATTACATATATAAGAATCGTTATGATATATCTTACCATTTTTTATATATGTGTTATTAAAATGAATTTGTTCCATTTTTTCTTTTAATGTCAATTCAAATTTAAGATAATAATTATTATCATCTAACCTTTTTAAATAGATTTTTTCAATATATCTATCAATTAACTTCCTTTTATCCTTAATATTTTTTACATCAAACATTATATCTAAATCACTACTCATTAAATCTTCAATTTTCTCAAAGTCTTTATTATTCAATTTATTAAAGGATTCAATTTTGTTTTCAATATCATTTATTCTTTCTAAATGACTTTCTATACTTTTATCATATCTAACATTATATAAATCATAATCTTTCTTTTTGATTTTTTTATCTAAATAATCATCATATAATTTAAATTTTTTATCCTCATCTTTTGTAATTAATTTCTGATAGTATTTTTTAGAATGAATATTAGAATCTTTTAATTTTAAATCATTTTTATACTTATCCTCATACTTTTTTCTTATTAATTTACTATTCTTTAAGGTTTTTAATAACATATCCCAAACAACTATTTCTAATAAGAATCTATTTATATAATTACCCTTATAATCTTTACATTTTTTACCATTTTCCCATTCAATTCTATTCTTTTCATATTGTGGTTTTATATTCCATTTACATCTATACCAACTTTGTAAATACTTACTATCTTTAGGAATACTTCCATATTTGTATAATCTATCATTACAACTTTCACAATAAATTTTACCCTTTAATAAATGATAATCTTTATCTCTTCCTTTTCTTCTACTTCTTATAACACCTATTTTAATTTGTGTTTTATTCCACAATTCTTCATTAATTAATTGAGGTATGTTTACTTTATAAGTTTTAGGATTTATCTTACCCCAATTTTGAGTAGTTTCTCCTTTATATCCATCATAAGTCAAAGTATGTATTAAGAATTTCAGTTTATATTCCTTATTAAACTTTTCATTAATTTTTTGTCTACATAAATCAAAATTAGTAACTGAATCTAAATTAAAAACTCTAAATATCTCTTTAACAATTATTCCTTTTTCTTCATCAATAACTGTATGTAATGATGATTTTTTACCCTCATTTCTATAACCAAATTTACAATTACCAAAAAGAGTATTTCCTCTTTCCATCATCCTTTCAATACCTTCTCCTACTCTTAATTTCAATCTCATTCTTTCAACTGTTGAAAAAGTGTTTGAAATTTCATATTCCATTCTATCACTTAAACTACCAATTATATCTCTTTCAACATTATCAACAATTATTTTACAATTAGTATCTCTTACTAACTTTTCAAATTCAGTTAATAAATCTCTATTTTGTCTTTGTAATCTATCCCATCTATAAAGAATAATACCACTAATTTCCTTATCATATACTTTCTGAAATAATAAGTCTAAACCATCTCTATTAATTTTACTACCACTAATAACATCATTAAACACCTCATACTTAAAACCATTTTGTATACAATAATCAATTCCCTTTAGTCTTTGATTATCTAAAGATGTATTATCCATTTGTTTTTTAGATGATACTCTACAATATATTCCTAACCTATTATTACCCATTTTTCTTCCCTAATTAAGGTTATTATGTTTATAAAAGTTTAACACTTAAATATATAATATTATGAATGAAAAGATTGAATTAAAAAGATTTACCACATTAATCCAACCCAAATTATTATCAAAAATTAAATTGATATCCTATTTCACAAATCAAAAACTTAATGAAGTAATTAATAGTAGTTTAGTAGATTATATTCAGAATTTTGAAAATAAGTCTAATACTAAAATTGATACACTAATTGATTTTAAGTTAGATTTTAAAGATTTAGATAACAAAGTTAAAAAGTAAATATAAGAAACATATATAAAAGTCTTTAAGTTAGTATATCTAATTTTTGATTTAATTAAAAAAAGGAGGTAATAATTAATTTTATTACCTCTCCTTTCTCTAAAAAATATACTTAATGAAAACTATAACCTATTTACTATCTAATAAATTTTCTTTTTTATTCATTTCATCTAAATAATCAACAAAAAACTCTTTCATCTTCTCATAAAATAAGTCAATAAATAATTTTTCATATTTCTTCTTATCATTTAAAAAAACATTACCCCTTATAATATCATTACTTTTATCTCTATTCATTAATTTTTCAAAATTCTCTAAAACATTATCATTATAAGACTTACTTTTCTTTCTCTTTAATTTTTTCATTTTCTTTAATTTTACTTTTCAAATAGATTTCATAATTCCACCAATTTCTTTCTAAATCATTACTTATTCTTTCTACTTTTTCCATTATTAATCATTTTATCAATTTTTAAATACTTATCACTTATAATATTTTCCATTCTATCATTAAATTTATCAAACCAATTATCTTCTATATATTTTGATTTTTCAAACTTATTCCACTTATCTCTAAACCACTTATTACTTTCACTTTCCATATTACATTATAACTCTACTAACATTTAAATCAGTATTTAATTCATTATAATTTCTACTATAATTATCTCTATTTTGTCTAAATCTCTCTAACTTAATTTCAGAAATTTCTTCTCCTCTTATACAACCCATAGTATTTAATTCTTCTAATTTCTGAGTATCAACATTCCATAAAAAATTCATCAAATTTCCTTTCTGTCTTAAATCATCAAATTCTTCTCTTTTTAAGAGTATTAAATCATTTTCATAACCTCTTATTTCTGAATTTAATTTTGATATATTTTCTCTACATATTTCAATATTTAACTTAGATTTAAAATACTTTACTATAGATTCTTCTAATCCTAATCTTAATTTAATTACATCATTTATTTTCTTTAATTGATTATGTATTTTAATTATATCTTCTTTTAAAACCTTATTACCAAATCTATTTTTTATTCTATCAATATTAATTTCCATCTATATCTTTTTTTAAGTCAAAAAAATTATCAAAATCTTCCTCTAACATTACTATCCACTTATAATATTCTCTAACATCATCATTTTTAATTTTTCCTTTTTGTTTTCCATATTTTACCCATTCCTTAATAAGTTTTGTTCCTACTATTTGACAAACCTCATCCATCTTTTTTTCTCCTACTGAATTACAATCTTTTTTACCATCAAATTCAATCCCAAATAATTTAAAACTCATAATATTTTACTATTTAAAAGGTTATCTACTTCATTTTTATCAAATCTTACATTTTTTCCAACTTTTGAATAACTTATCTCATTATTCCTCATCATACTATCAATTTTACCAATACTAAAACCAACATATTCTTTTAATTCATTCTTATTTAACCACTTTTTTTCCATAAAATTTACTATTTATTATTACTAATTATTATTCCATTATACATATTATAAACTCTTTCAAAAACACAATTTTCTTAACTTATTTTCAATATTCCTTACCTAATATATTTGTATATACTTTATATACATAAAAAGATGTCTTCTCACTAAATTAATATCCCAACCTCTTTCTACATACTATTATCATATATGGATATCAACACTTATGGGATATAATCATATTATATACATAATACCACCATATTACCATCACATTATATTGTCATATATGTAGTTGGTTTGTCACACATTATATATTTCATATAACATCTAACATTACCACCCAATAAAATATTTGATTATTTATTATTATATAAGAACTATATAACAACCTCTTTACTCAATCCATATACACACCCACACACAATGAATATTAGAACATATACACCACATTAATTTGTCATATACTATTAATAGTAACTTAAAACATTACTAACACTCATTCCATACCATTTACCACCACTTTTACTTACAATACCTTTTTCATTTAATCTATCACTTATTCTAAAATAACTCCAACCTTTACTTCTCAATCCTTTCATATAACTAACAACTTTCATTTCACTGATATTATTAATTAATAACTTACCATCTTTATCTTTCCCAAACATCAACTTACCATATACTAAACCATTTTCCTTATTATTCCTTTTAACATCAATTATTCTTTCCCTAATATTATCAACTTCAAATTCATTAAAAGACATTAATATATTCATCATCAACTTACCCATTATATCTTTATTATTGATATTCTCTTTAACTGAATAAAACTCAATATCATTCTTATTAAACAACTCCATCACATCAATAATATCTTTCATTCTCCTACCCAATCTACTCAAACAATAAACTACAACACCATTAATATTTTCAGTTTTACATCTATTAATTAATTCTAAGTAACCATCTCTTTTACTAAATTCCATTCCACTTTTACCCTCATCTTTTAATACATCAACTAATTCATAATCATTTAGATTACAAAAATTATTAACCTTATTAATCTGATTATTTATAGAATTACCTTTAATCTTACTTATTTCACTACTTACTCTTACATAACCAATTAATTTTTTCATTATTCTTTATTTTTAGTTAATTCCTTATCATTATTTATAGTTTTTAATTCTTCAACTATGTCTTCTAAACTATTACTTATTTTAGGTATATAATTAATCAATACTTCAAATAACATTTTCTCATATTGTGTCATACTTTTTATTTTAATTAGACAACTACTAACTCATTTATCTAAACATACAAACACTCTTTTCAGTTACCACATTAATTACTAACCATCTACATTCATTTTTAATGTTAGTATTTGTCTATAACACAAAAAAAAATGGATTGATAAATTAATATCAACCCAATTATTTAATAACTACAATATTTATTTTTTACTTATTTATTTTATTTACCCATTTACTACTAATATTATACCATTCATCTAAATTATCTAATAACTCAATTCTATCATTCCTAAACTTATTAATATCATCTAATTCTATAATTTTATTTACAATTAATTTATTAGTATCAACATCAACAATTTTAAATTCTTTATAAAAGGTTAAATCATTTATTACATAGTCATATTTTTTACCATTTCTATTTTTATATATTTTAAAATGATATAATTTATTTAAATCATCTTCATCAATAAATAAACAACCACTATAATTTATTTTACTTATTTCATTAATAATACTATGATAAAATCTATTACTCCAAACTTTATTTCCACCATTATTTAATCTATTTAAAATAATTATTAATTTATTATATAAATCTCCATTTTTAAAAAATATATAATCATAACTTTCATTTAATAATTTAATCCCTTCATCAAAATTATACCACTTAAACCAAATAAGTTTAAATTTTTGACTATTTAAATATCCATCTCTACTAACAATTTGTTTACTTCCTCCACTATAATTTAATTTAATCCAATTTCCTATTTCAATTTCTTCTCCATCATCTTTTAAAATTTGAATCATATTAAAGTATTGATTTTTATAATATTTAATAATTTCATTCATATAATTTATATTAAAATAATAAGGGAATAGACAATTAAATCTATTCCCCAATTAAATTTTAGTTATTATTATTTATTTGATTTTTCAATTATATTATTGAATTTATTATTTAAATAATCAAAACTATTTTCTCTATTCCATTTATCATCTAAATATATTTCTCCACTAAATAATATTTGATTTAGTAATTCTAAATATTCTCTAAATTCTAATTTTGTTTTATAGTTATTTGAATCAATTTGTTTATCAAATTCTAATTGATAATTTTCAAAATAATGTTTTGAATTTTCTACTAATTCTTTAGTAATAATTTGAGTATTGTTATTTGTATTTTTCATTTTTGTATGTTTTTAAGATTAAATAATTAAGGAATAAATAATTAAATCTATTCCCTAATTACATTTTTTAGTTATTATTTGTTTGATTTTGATTTAAATAAGTCTAATTGAAATAATTGATGATTATTATTTAAATTTTCAATTATATTATAATATTGATTATAAGATTCAATTAATGTTTCAATATTATTTTCACAACTAAAAGATTGATTATTATTATTAATAGGAATAATCATTCCTTTATATTTTAGATTAAATGAAACTATATTATTAATAGGATTTTTATGAAATCTATTTTCAACTCTATAATTTAAATATTCAGATTCAATTCCATTTTTATTAATATATTTCTCACCCTTTTTAAAGGTTTTTAATTCTAAACTATTTCTATTTTTTAGTAATTCAATTTCTTTACTAATACTAAATAATATTTTTTGTTTAGGTGTTTTTGATTTAATCAGTTTTTGATTTTCAGTTAATGATATTCCATCAACATTTTTTAATTGATTAAACAAATTTTCAATTGTTTGATTTTCACTAATTACATTTTTTAAAGTATTCATATTTATTGGTTTTTATTAATAAACAACACTATTGTTATTTATACTTAAATATAACCCAATTCTACTCATATATAAAACTTTTCAATTTATCATAGTAGAACTTATATCCAAAAAATATATTTACTTTATATAACCAAATAACACATCTTTATCTAATTTAAAATTATCAAAATCATCTTTATTATCAATAACCATATCCATTACTTCTTCAACTAAATAAAATTCAATTTGTCTTTTTAATTTAGAATTACTAATATTTTTTCTTAATCCAATTCTATCTTTAAATTCCTTTCTAACTTTAATATCACTTCCTAAATAATTTGATTTAATCTTATTTTGAAATTTTACATTTATATTCCAATAGATAAAATCCTTATTATCATTTTTACTATAACTAACAACATTTATAATTGGTAAATAATCACTTTTTAAATGATTTATCTTACTATATAAATGAGTTAATATTTTATTATATTTTTTTACTTTAAGTTGTTTTTCTTTAATTAATTCTTTTTGTTTTTCAATCTCTTTTTTAAACTTAATTACATCTCTTCTTACTCTTCTATATTTTGAAACATCAATTTGTAATTTCTTATCTAAATTCTTCCAAATCTTATCACTTATTCCTTCAAAACTAATTTTATGTTTACTAATCATAATTCATCTAATAAAGTTTTAAATTTTACTCCTAATTCTAAGTATTCAATATGTAATTTTCTAATTTTCTGATACTTATTAAAACAAACTTTACATCTACTCATAAATCCTAATTTCTTAGTTTTATCTTTTGGAAATTCATCTATTTCTTTAGTATTTTCACAATGTTCACAATAATATTTAGTATCTCCTACAAAATAACCTTTAGTATTTCTTCCCATAATATTCTACTTTAATTAATATTAGATTCATCAACTAAAATAGAAAAAAAAATGATAACTAAATTAATAGTTACCATTTCTTACTTCTGTTTATATAGTATTTTACATTATATACTTCCACTTATCTTTTTCTAACATCTCATTCAACCATTCTTTTTCCATACTACTTCTTCTAACTCTATCTTCATAATTTTCATACTTATTGAATAATTTACTAACACTTATTTTTTCATTATCTAATTCACAATAATTCATAATCTCATATTTTACTTTTGGTTCCCCAAAACACCTTTCATATCTTTATACTGATACATCATTTTAAAATTCTATATATCAAATAGGGTTCCACTTACAACCAAACCCCAATCCTTACCATAAATATACAATCCCTTATTCACTACTCCACATAGTATCAAATAGTCTTTATTTCTTCCCAACTTAAATCAGTTTTTACACTAAATTTTAAACTTTTATCTATATCACTTAATACACTATTTCCTAATTTAAATATTTCTTTATAATCACTTTTCTTAACCATTAAAGAATCAAATACACTTATAAATTTTATTCTCTTTTTCATTAATATCAGTCTTAAAATATCCATTACTCTATTTTCATAATTCATTAATATTAAACTAATATTATTACCTCTATTATATTTTTTTATTCTACCACCTTTATTTTCAATCCAATTATTTAAATCTATCTTTCTTAAATCATTCATTAATTTTTTACCCTCAACTCCAAATAATCTATTTTCAACCTCATCAATATTTTCATCTCCCATTTTTATTGTTTTTTTAATATTAGAATCACTAAATAAAACTTTAAAAACTAATTCTTTAAATGAATTTCTACTTAACTCATTATATTTTGTTTCACCATAACTAAGTCTGATTAAATCATAATAATCTCTAAATTCAATACTATTATCTTCATTACTATAAATTCCATCATTTTCAAATATTGATTTAAATTTATTTACAAACTCAATTCCATTTCTACTCTCAAAACTTCCATCTAACTCAGTTAATTTCTTTTTTACATCAATAATTAAATCATCATCAATATCACTATTTAATCTTTTTATAAAAACATATAATAAACTCAAAAAACAACTTTTAATATCTAATTCTACAACTTCTTCATTATCAATTTTTATATATTTTCTATATTCTCTAATTACTCTACTATAACAATTATATAATCTTTTTCCATATCCATCTCTTTTAAACACATTATCTAAATCACTAAATTTATTTGATTTTAAATAATTTAAATCATCAACTATAATATCATATTCATTCTTTTTATCAATTCTATATTTGTTTTTCCAACTATCAATATCATTAAGATTTTTATTAATTCTGTCTTTCATTTTAATTCCAACAAAATCCCAACTTAATTTTTCACTCATTTCATTAAGTTTATTTTCAACTCTTAAATCAATTACTTCATCTAAATTCTGAATATTTAAATCACTATTAACACAACAATATTTTTCCCATAATAATAAATCATCACTTTTTGTAATAAATTCTTCAGTTATTCTTTCATTCCTTTTATCTAAATATCTATTTAAAACACCACTTTCAATTTCAATTTTCTTCTTATTACAATTAAAAAACTCATCATTCAGTTTAAAAAAAGATAACTTCTTATTATAATCAAACCTATTTCTTTTATTACCACTATCATCTTTAAATATTAATCCCTTATCAATCAAAATTTTAATAGAATCTTTATAATAATAAACACCTAAAATTCCTTCAATATCCTTATTACTCACATAAACATATCCTTTAACACTTAAAAAATCTCCATCTTCATTTCCTCTTACTCTAATTCTCTTTCTATATAATAAATCTAAAAACTTACCTATTCTCCATTTCAATTTACCAAAATCATTCTCTATATCAATAAGATTATAATATTCAAATTCATATATCTTACTTATATTATTATGATTATATTTTTTATACTTCATTTATCTAAATATTATATATTTTATTAAATGTTATTAATTATATATTATACCAATATTTTTTAAATTTAAATAATTAAATATTATAAATTATATATTATACCAATATTTTTTCTAAAAGATTAAAAATTAAAGTCTATAATAAAGTCTTCAAAATAATAAAACTCAACTTATTTAAAATTTAATGTATAATCAATTAACTTTTTAAAGTCATATAGATATATGAGAAATAATAGATAATGTATTAAACACACTAAAAAATACATTAAATCAAATATTACTAAACACTAATAAATAGTATTAATAATTATTACTTCAAAATGAATAAAATGATATTAAGATTATAAGAAAATAAAACTAACAAACATCAAAATTATATTTTTGAATATTGTATTTAAATAAATAATTGAAACTATCTTTTTTAATTCTACTAATATTAAAAATTAGTTTAACATTCAAACTAAAATTACATATATAAGAATCGTTATGATATATCTTACCATTTTTTATATATGTGTTATTAAAATGAATTTGTTCCATTTTTTCTTTTAATGTCAATTCAAATTTAAGATAATAATTATTATCATCTAACCTTTTTAAATAGATTTTTTCAATATATCTATCAATTAACTTCCTTTTATCCTTAATATTTTTTACATCAAACATTATATCTAAATCACTACTCATTAAATCTTCAATTTTCTCAAAGTCTTTATTATTCAATTTATTAAAGGATTCAATTTTGTTTTCAATATCATTTATTCTTTCTAAATGACTTTCTATACTTTTATCATATCTAACATTATATAAATCATAATCTTTCTTTTTGATTTTTTTATCTAAATAATCATCATATAATTTAAATTTTTTATCCTCATCTTTTGTAATTAATTTCTGATAGTATTTTTTAGAATGAATATTAGAATCTTTTAATTTTAAATCATTTTTATACTTATCCTCATACTTTTTTCTTATTAATTTACTATTCTTTAAGGTTTTTAATAACATATCCCAAACAACTATTTCTAATAAGAATCTATTTATATAATTACCCTTATAATCTTTACATTTTTTACCATTTTCCCATTCAATTCTATTCTTTTCATATTGTGGTTTTATATTCCATTTACATCTATACCAACTTTGTAAATACTTACTATCTTTAGGAATACTTCCATATTTGTATAATCTATCATTACAACTTTCACAATAAATTTTACCCTTTAATAAATGATAATCTTTATCTCTTCCTTTTCTTCTACTTCTTATAACACCTATTTTAATTTGTGTTTTATTCCACAATTCTTCATTAATTAATTGAGGTATGTTTACTTTATAAGTTTTAGGATTTATCTTACCCCAATTTTGAGTAGTTTCTCCTTTATATCCATCATAAGTCAAAGTATGTATTAAGAATTTCAGTTTATATTCCTTATTAAACTTTTCATTAATTTTTTGTCTACATAAATCAAAATTAGTAACTGAATCTAAATTAAAAACTCTAAATATCTCTTTAACAATTATTCCTTTTTCTTCATCAATAACTGTATGTAATGATGATTTTTTACCCTCATTTCTATAACCAAATTTACAATTACCAAAAAGAGTATTTCCTCTTTCCATCATCCTTTCAATACCTTCTCCTACTCTTAATTTCAATCTCATTCTTTCAACTGTTGAAAAAGTGTTTGAAATTTCATATTCCATTCTATCACTTAAACTACCAATTATATCTCTTTCAACATTATCAACAATTATTTTACAATTAGTATCTCTTACTAACTTTTCAAATTCAGTTAATAAATCTCTATTTTGTCTTTGTAATCTATCCCATCTATAAAGAATAATACCACTAATTTCCTTATCATATACTTTCTGAAATAATAAGTCTAAACCATCTCTATTAATTTTACTACCACTAATAACATCATTAAACACCTCATACTTAAAACCATTTTGTATACAATAATCAATTCCCTTTAGTCTTTGATTATCTAAAGATGTATTATCCATTTGTTTTTTAGATGATACTCTACAATATATTCCTAACCTATTATTACCCATTTTTCTTCCCTAATTAAGGTTATTATGTTTATAAAAGTTTAACACTTAAATATATAATATTATGAATGAAAAGATTGAATTAAAAAGATTTACCACATTAATCCAACCCAAATTATTATCAAAAATTAAATTGATATCCTATTTCACAAATCAAAAACTTAATGAAGTAATTAATAGTAGTTTAGTAGATTATATTCAGAATTTTGAAAATAAGTCTAATACTAAAATTGATACACTAATTGATTTTAAGTTAGATTTTAAAGATTTAGATAACAAAGTTAAAAAGTAAATATAAGAAACATATATAAAAGTCTTTAAGTTAGTATATCTAATTTTTGATTTAATTAAAAAAAGGAGGTAATAATTAATTTTATTACCTCTCCTTTCTCTAAAAAATATACTTAATGAAAACTATAACCTATTTACTATCTAATAAATTTTCTTTTTTATTCATTTCATCTAAATAATCAACAAAAAACTCTTTCATCTTCTCATAAAATAAGTCAATAAATAATTTTTCATATTTCTTCTTATCATTTAAAAAAACATTACCCCTTATAATATCATTACTTTTATCTCTATTCATTAATTTTTCAAAATTCTCTAAAACATTATCATTATAAGACTTACTTTTCTTTCTCTTTAATTTTTTCATTTTCTTTAATTTTACTTTTCAAATAGATTTCATAATTCCACCAATTTCTTTCTAAATCATTACTTATTCTTTCTACTTTTTCCATTATTAATCATTTTATCAATTTTTAAATACTTATCACTTATAATATTTTCCATTCTATCATTAAATTTATCAAACCAATTATCTTCTATATATTTTGATTTTTCAAACTTATTCCACTTATCTCTAAACCACTTATTACTTTCACTTTCCATATTACATTATAACTCTACTAACATTTAAATCAGTATTTAATTCATTATAATTTCTACTATAATTATCTCTATTTTGTCTAAATCTCTCTAACTTAATTTCAGAAATTTCTTCTCCTCTTATACAACCCATAGTATTTAATTCTTCTAATTTCTGAGTATCAACATTCCATAAAAAATTCATCAAATTTCCTTTCTGTCTTAAATCATCAAATTCTTCTCTTTTTAAGAGTATTAAATCATTTTCATAACCTCTTATTTCTGAATTTAATTTTGATATATTTTCTCTACATATTTCAATATTTAACTTAGATTTAAAATACTTTACTATAGATTCTTCTAATCCTAATCTTAATTTAATTACATCATTTATTTTCTTTAATTGATTATGTATTTTAATTATATCTTCTTTTAAAACCTTATTACCAAATCTATTTTTTATTCTATCAATATTAATTTCCATCTATATCTTTTTTTAAGTCAAAAAAATTATCAAAATCTTCCTCTAACATTACTATCCACTTATAATATTCTCTAACATCATCATTTTTAATTTTTCCTTTTTGTTTTCCATATTTTACCCATTCCTTAATAAGTTTTGTTCCTACTATTTGACAAACCTCATCCATCTTTTTTTCTCCTACTGAATTACAATCTTTTTTACCATCAAATTCAATCCCAAATAATTTAAAACTCATAATATTTTACTATTTAAAAGGTTATCTACTTCATTTTTATCAAATCTTACATTTTTTCCAACTTTTGAATAACTTATCTCATTATTCCTCATCATACTATCAATTTTACCAATACTAAAACCAACATATTCTTTTAATTCATTCTTATTTAACCACTTTTTTTCCATAAAATTTACTATTTATTATTACTAATTATTATTCCATTATACATATTATAAACTCTTTCAAAAACACAATTTTCTTAACTTATTTTCAATATTCCTTACCTAATATATTTGTATATACTTTATATACATAAAAAGATGTCTTCTCACTAAATTAATATCCCAACCTCTTTCTACATACTATTATCATATATGGATATCAACACTTATGGGATATAATCATATTATATACATAATACCACCATATTACCATCACATTATATTGTCATATATGTAGTTGGTTTGTCACACATTATATATTTCATATAACATCTAACATTACCACCCAATAAAATATTTGATTATTTATTATTATATAAGAACTATATAACAACCTCTTTACTCAATCCATATACACACCCACACACAATGAATATTAGAACATATACACCACATTAATTTGTCATATACTATTAATAGTAACTTAAAACATTACTAACACTCATTCCATACCATTTACCACCACTTTTACTTACAATACCTTTTTCATTTAATCTATCACTTATTCTAAAATAACTCCAACCTTTACTTCTCAATCCTTTCATATAACTAACAACTTTCATTTCACTGATATTATTAATTAATAACTTACCATCTTTATCTTTCCCAAACATCAACTTACCATATACTAAACCATTTTCCTTATTATTCCTTTTAACATCAATTATTCTTTCCCTAATATTATCAACTTCAAATTCATTAAAAGACATTAATATATTCATCATCAACTTACCCATTATATCTTTATTATTGATATTCTCTTTAACTGAATAAAACTCAATATCATTCTTATTAAACAACTCCATCACATCAATAATATCTTTCATTCTCCTACCCAATCTACTCAAACAATAAACTACAACACCATTAATATTTTCAGTTTTACATCTATTAATTAATTCTAAGTAACCATCTCTTTTACTAAATTCCATTCCACTTTTACCCTCATCTTTTAATACATCAACTAATTCATAATCATTTAGATTACAAAAATTATTAACCTTATTAATCTGATTATTTATAGAATTACCTTTAATCTTACTTATTTCACTACTTACTCTTACATAACCAATTAATTTTTTCATTATTCTTTATTTTTAGTTAATTCCTTATCATTATTTATAGTTTTTAATTCTTCAACTATGTCTTCTAAACTATTACTTATTTTAGGTATATAATTAATCAATACTTCAAATAACATTTTCTCATATTGTGTCATACTTTTTATTTTAATTAGACAACTACTAACTCATTTATCTAAACATACAAACACTCTTTTCAGTTACCACATTAATTACTAACCATCTACATTCATTTTTAATGTTAGTATTTGTCTATAACACAAAAAAAAATGGATTGATAAATTAATATCAACCCAATTATTTAATAACTACAATATTTATTTTTTACTTATTTATTTTATTTACCCATTTACTACTAATATTATACCATTCATCTAAATTATCTAATAACTCAATTCTATCATTCCTAAACTTATTAATATCATCTAATTCTATAATTTTATTTACAATTAATTTATTAGTATCAACATCAACAATTTTAAATTCTTTATAAAAGGTTAAATCATTTATTACATAGTCATATTTTTTACCATTTCTATTTTTATATATTTTAAAATGATATAATTTATTTAAATCATCTTCATCAATAAATAAACAACCACTATAATTTATTTTACTTATTTCATTAATAATACTATGATAAAATCTATTACTCCAAACTTTATTTCCACCATTATTTAATCTATTTAAAATAATTATTAATTTATTATATAAATCTCCATTTTTAAAAAATATATAATCATAACTTTCATTTAATAATTTAATCCCTTCATCAAAATTATACCACTTAAACCAAATAAGTTTAAATTTTTGACTATTTAAATATCCATCTCTACTAACAATTTGTTTACTTCCTCCACTATAATTTAATTTAATCCAATTTCCTATTTCAATTTCTTCTCCATCATCTTTTAAAATTTGAATCATATTAAAGTATTGATTTTTATAATATTTAATAATTTCATTCATATAATTTATATTAAAATAATAAGGGAATAGACAATTAAATCTATTCCCCAATTAAATTTTAGTTATTATTATTTATTTGATTTTTCAATTATATTATTGAATTTATTATTTAAATAATCAAAACTATTTTCTCTATTCCATTTATCATCTAAATATATTTCTCCACTAAATAATATTTGATTTAGTAATTCTAAATATTCTCTAAATTCTAATTTTGTTTTATAGTTATTTGAATCAATTTGTTTATCAAATTCTAATTGATAATTTTCAAAATAATGTTTTGAATTTTCTACTAATTCTTTAGTAATAATTTGAGTATTGTTATTTGTATTTTTCATTTTTGTATGTTTTTAAGATTAAATAATTAAGGAATAAATAATTAAATCTATTCCCTAATTACATTTTTTTAG
>Ga0209535_1001228_pt1 | contig 17581 bp, 19 predicted proteins | sample LinPmetageLP28_FD_184041 | JGI IMG/M metagenome (GOLD analysis project Ga0209535, IMG submission 184041) | Marine viral communities from the Pacific Ocean - LP-28 (SPAdes) (version 2) | ecosystem: Environmental > Aquatic > Marine > Oceanic | place: Pacific Ocean | collected 2009-08-22 | reverse complement strand
TATTAGACATTGCTGGTGCTGTTCCAGTATTAGCACCCCTTGCTGTTGTTGGATCATTTTTTGATTTATTAGGTGGTGGATTAGATGCAATAGGTGAAGCAGTGGAAGGAAGCAAAGCAAAAGATGAAGCAAAACAAAAAGAACAAGCACAAGAAAAAGCACAACAAGCACAAATAGAAGCACAACCAGTTAAAGCACAAGCTCCAATTGCTGTTGCAAAGGTTCAGTAATAATTATATATTTTTTTTCATTTTATATTTTAAATATATTAAATATTATATATCATGTCTATTAAGTTAAAAAATAATGAATTGTTAGATTTAATTTTAAACGATTTAAAAAATCTTAAAAACGATGTTAAAGATATTAAGCGTGATGTGTCAATTATAAGAAAAGATATTTTTATAAAAAAAGCAATTGAGGAACCCAAAGAAGAAAATCAAGATAATATTATTGTTGCGTCAAACAGTTGGTTTTTTTAAGAATATTTTTTTTTTATTTTTTTTATTATATTTTAACTTAAATTAAAATATATTTAATTTATATATTAATGAGTTCATATTGGTCTGCTGATAATGTTGTACAAATTGGAGAAACAAAAGTGGAAATCCCTTCGGAAAATGGATTATCATACAGTGGAAACGGAAAAATATCACTTTTCGTTCCTCCGTCTGTTAAATTTATGGATGGTAAAAAATCCTTTTTACAATTTAATGTAAAACTAAAATTACCCGCTGGAGCAAATCCAACGCTTTTACAATTAGATCATGCGGGTGCTGGAATGTTATTTAGAAATATTAGAATTTACGATGGAACACGCGGAAACCTTATAGAAGAATTAAATGAATATTGTAATCTTGTTGCAATGAAATATGATTATGATACTGATGATTCTGCTAGAAATATTCGTTCTTTAGAAGAAGGCGGAACTTCTCATTCTGTTCCAAATTCTGGAACGCTTGGAAATCTAAAATCTGAATATACTGATACATATACCAACCCATATTTTAAAGTTGGTGCTGGAAAATCTTCTACTTTAACAGATGGAGATTTCACTACTGTTAAATGTTGTATTCCTTTACATAGTGGTGTTTTTTCTGGAAAGATATTCCCCGTTATGATGTCAAATGGTTTATACATGGAATTTGATTTACAACCCGCTTCTCGTGTTATTAAACAATTAGACACAGCAACCAAGAATAGAAAACTGCAATTAAACCCCGTTTTCATTGGTGTTGCTGATGGTTCTGGTGGTGTCCAAGATTGGGCAGATGGTGGTGCTGCTACTGAATTTTTTGTTTCTACATCAAACAATTTAGAAGGAGACAATGCTGTCAATGCTTGTCCATTTGTAATTGGTGAATCTATTGGTTGGATTGATGCAACGGGTGATGTTGAGGGTGATAAAGTTGGTTTTACTGGAGGCCCAGCAATTATAACAGCAATAGAATTAGATGTTGCTACATCAAAATTAAAAATTACTACAAATTCTGTAACTAATGCAAATGGTGCTCCAGTAACAGCAGAAAATTTCAGATTTTATTCGGCATCGGTGGAAGATGCTGATACTTATGATGCAACATACGAAGTAAGTGATTTTAATTTAGTGGTTCATCAAGTTAAACTTGATCCTAAATTTGAGGCTGGAATGGTTGCTAAAATTAGAGAAGGTAAAGCAGTGGAATTTGATATTCATACAGTAACCAATTATAAAAATTCTTTACTTGCTAGTGATAGACAAACGACCTTTTTAATTCATGCTCAAAATAGTCGTGCTAAATCCTTAATTGTCCAACCTTGTGATTCTAAAATTTATAGTTCTGCTGAACTTATTTCATCAAATGGAACTTACAGCATTGCTGAAAATGAATCAGATATTAATTTAAATAGTAATCGTTCGGGTTATACTGGAGTATGTGATTTCTTATCGTCGGTTCAGTATATGATAAATGGAAAACTTGTTCCAAGCAGACCAATTTCTACTAAAAAATGTGCAACTAGAAATTCTATTGATGCTTTTCATATATTTGAGATTGAGAAAGGACTTTCCAATGGTGGAATTGTTCCCCGTTCTTTTGTTAAGTTCCTTGACAATTGGATTTTATCTAGGGGTTTTGCAATTGGTTCGGGTGCTATGGATATGAGAGGAAAAGATTTATCTGCTATACTAAAATATGAAGAAGCAACTGAACCAAGCAAACCGAAGATGATAAACAGTTTTGTATTTCATATAAGAAAACTCGTTATGCGAGGTTCTGGTGCTGTTGATGTGGAAATATAACAAATTAGTTAATTTTATTTTATTTTATTTATTTTTTAATTTTTTATTTTATATATATATTTAATATATATAAATATGAGTTCTTCCCGTTATGTAAGCATCAGACCCGACAATATACCAAGTGATGGAAAAATTAGTTTTAAAAATGGTTTTCCAATCCTTTCATTTACTGTACAAGCACAAAATGGAGTTCTAGATCCAAAATCTATTCGTGTTGCTGGTAATCTACAAGTTTTTAAAGATAATAATTCACCACCAACTCCCGTTTATGTGGAAGATACTGGAAATGATCGTGTAACAATGGATAATCGTTTAGGAATTTACAATATTATGGATCAGCTAGTAATTCGTCATAATAAATCAAAACAGATTTGCGAACATATCAGACATTACCCAAGATATTTAAGTTCATACTTGGGACTTGGATCATCTAAACAAGATTTAATTGGTCATTTAGATGAAACTTGTTTAATTATGCCCGACCCCGATGTATTTTTTAAAAGTGTTGTTGCAAATCAAGATACTGTAACCGCCGACCAAGTTAAAAAATCGTTCTCTGCTCATCTTCCTTGTGGTTTCCTTATGTCTAATAACCCAATTAATTTAATGGAAAATGCTTTTGGTGGAATTCAGATAGAAATACATTTAAGTCCAGATTCCAATTGTTTATTTAATCCCGATGGAGTAACCACTAATATTGCAAATGCTCATTATCGTTTGACTGATCTAGAATTGACATGTGAAATTGCTGATATTCCTTCAGATCAAGTTGCTCAAATGTCTAAACAAACTTCTGGACAAATGGAATTTAATACAATTACTTCATTATATACATCTATTAATTCTACAAATGCTCAATTACAATTTGCTTTAGGTCTAAAACAAGTCCAAAGTGTATTTTTAAATTTCTGCCCGTCATCTCATATTAATACATTAACACAAAATGGAATGGCTACAACTTATCCTTCTAAAGAAAATGGAGACCTTGCACATTTTAAACGGGTTCAGTGGTTACGCGGGGGTGTTAAATATCCTTGTGAATATGATATTGTAACTAATATTGATAAAGATGCAAATACTGCAACTGTTGATCCCCAAGTATTAAAAGATTTTATTGATTCAGTAATACCCGAATATTTAACCGATAGATCTTCTGTTTCTACTCAAAATAATAATCGTTCTTATAATTTAACAACAACTGGATTAAATAAATATTCTAGTGTTCGGGATGGTGGTGCTTTATTTGGAATTGGTCAAAAATATAGTCAGTTTAACACGGGTCAAGATTTCAGCAATGAACAATGGGGTTTATCGTTAGAAACTGATTTAACCGATGATTCCCCTCAATCTGTTTTCATATATATTAAAGCAAGAGCAGTTCTAGTATTTAATCAAAACGGCGTTCAGTTAATCCAGTAAATAAATATTTTCTATTATATTTTTTTTTAAAATTTTTTTTTTTATTTTATATATAAGTATTTTATATATTAATAATGTCTGCAAATGGAATGCCCCCGTTTAGTGATGAACCCCCACCATCAAAATCTCCCGTTGGAGTTATGCAACAGTATAAACCAGATGTACCGAATTTTATGCGTCTTGGTTCTGTTCCAGTAAATTATTTACAATCTGTAGAAACGGATCTATTAGAACCCGTTGTTTTTAATGAAGGCAATGGTGATTCTGTTGATGGATTTGCTCGTTTCCAACTACAAAACAAAGGTTTCCTTCATAGTCATAGTAAAATATTTTTAAGTTTAAAACCACCCGCTGCTGTTACTCGTGCTGTATTTCCTCCCAATGTTGGTGTTGGAAAGGTTGTAAAAAAAGCTGTATTAAAAATTGGAAATAAAGTATTAAATGAAATTAGTGAATGGGATAAACTACATGCTTTTCATTCATCTAAAATAAGCAATGAAAATAATGTTGAGAGAGAACTATATACAACTGGAAGATATATGAATTTAGATTTTAATTATCAGAACGGCGGAGGAGCTGGTCAAATTGTTGATGGTATTGGTTTGGCGGTTTCTGCTGATGGTGTTATTAGTTATGGAACATCAAGCAAAAACGAACAAATGCCGTTTGCTGTTATGGATGGAAGCAAGCCCGAAGAATCTCCTTCTTATGCTGTTGATTTATCTGATCTTTTTCCTTTCCTCAAGGTACATTCGCTTCCGCTTTTTGAGATTTTAGAACCAGTAACTATAGAATTAACATTTCATCCTCCCGTTGATAATCGTGCTGTTAAAATTACTGGAACTGCTGATCAAGCATTTAACATTGATCAAAATGAATTAAAATTTTGTGCTGATTATGTTTATTATGGTGCTTCTGATGAAATGCAAAGATGGGCAGAACAAAACAAAACATTAGATTTTTCTTTTGTTGATTATCGTGCAATAACTACTAGTGTAAGCAATGACCAATTAAAATCTGATTTAGTTAGAAATGTTGGAATGGCTTCTCGTCTAGTTAGTAAAGTTATTACAATGTATGGACGAAATGATGTTGGTGAAAATACACTATTAATGGACACTCAAGCATTTGCTCCTCATATTTCTGCAACTGGTGTTGTTGGTGATTATGAATATAATTTACGATATAATGATAAATTTGAGTTTTCCCGAAATGTAAATAATACTGCAAGATTATATTCACTATTACAAAATGCTGAAGGTGTTACATTTATTACAAGAGATTCTTATTCTGGTGAAGGTGAATCGTTTAGTTCTACGCCCGATGATTTCACATTTGAGGGTAAAACACAGCAAGAAATGGTTGGAAGGTTTTTCTATTCGTCGGTTCGTCTGACTGGTGGCCGTGTTGGAAATCGTGGTATAGAATTACATGTAAAATCATCTGATGGTATGAGAGATTCTGATGTTAATATTTTAAGAAATTATTGTGAATATCTTCGTTCTGCAAGGTTAGAAAATGGAATGGTTAGTGTATTTAATGTATAATTTAACAAAGTTTTGCTCTGCTTAATAATTATCTAAAAATTTAATAATATCTCGTTTAGTAATTTTAATCATTCTAATAACAATTTTTTTATATAATTCTTCATTTAATTTTATATTTCCATTTTTACAAATAAGGTCATACCTTTCATTAATCATGTTTAGTATATTTTTCTCAATCCAATTTTTAATATTATATTTTGTTTTTCCTTCTTGTTTTTTTAATTTCAGTTCTAAATTGATTGTATGATTTATTCCTTTCATAACTGAAATAAATGATGGAATATTATGATCTTGCATTGATGTTATAACTTTAATTTTACCTTCCATAAAATATGTATTATCGTCTTCTTTTTTTATTTTTTTAGTTTTAATTTTTTTACCAACAATAATATTATTTGTTTCTATTCTTTCATTGTTGTTTCTAATTCCAATATAATTATTAAATTTAACTTCTGGAATATTTCTATTAATATTTAATTTCACTTCTGAAACTTTTTCTATATTTTCATTTTGTTTTAATTCTATATTTTTATTTTTTTTTAATTCTATATTTTCTAAATATAAATCATGACAATAATTAAATAATTTCATTAGTGTTCGGTCAGCCCCTTTTAAATCATTAGGTTTTTTATTTAATCGTTTTCTCCAACGGCACAATTGTACTGATTTTTCATTGGTGTAATTTTCATCAATAAAATCATTTAACATATCCATTATATTATAACTTAGATATTTATTTTCTATAATTATATATATCAATTTATCTTTAAGTATATTTCACTTGTGAAATAATTATTAAATTAAAATATCAAATTATAAAACTTTTATTATTTATTTATTTTTTAAAATATGGTAATTCCTTCAGTTCTGAAATATGGAAAATAACCAATATAAAAATGTTATATACTATATATAATGATTATAGATAAAAGTCATTCTAAATTGGATTTAATACAATTAATAAATACATTAAATTTAAAAATTGTTTTTAGCCATGTTGATATTAAACGAGATATTCATGATAAGTTAATAAATTTATTAAATGATAAAAATATAAATAAACAAATAATATATCCAAATGTTTATAATATAAAAAATAGTAATGATTTAAAATGTTATTTAAAAAATAAAAATCCAAAAAAAATATTAACAACAAAAGAAAAAAATGATATAATGAAAATATGCAAACATATAATTAATTATTGTAATAATGGTTATGATTTAGAATGCAGTGTTCGTTATAATGATTTACAAACTATATATGACGATTTAAATTATATAAAACAATTTGGAGATATTCCAAGCGTTAGAAGGTGTTGTAAATTAATTAATAAAACATTAAAACAACAAAATCATTTTATTGCTGTATTATCACCACAAATGAAAAAATGTATAAATGATAAATTATTATCTAAACCAAAATATTATCCAAAGTCATTAAAAATAAAACATGATAAAATAATATTACATTTTGATTAAATATTTCACTTGTGAAACTTTTTACATATTTTAAAACATTTTATATTTTTATATTTTATATTTTTTTGATTAAATATTTCACTTATGAAATATGGCGTTTAATTTCTATAATTTATTTTCTATGTTATTATTATATAATGGGAAAAATACAAGATGATTTAAAAAAAGGATTAGAAGCTGAAAAACGAGTTAAACCAACATTAGAAGGATTATTTGGTACATTAAATAAAACAGAAGATAAATTTAATAATTTTGATTTTTATAATGATAAATATTATGTAGAACATAAACAAAGATATATTCCATTTGGTAAATTTGATAGTTTAATATTTGATAAAGTTAAATATGATAAATATTTAGAATTAAAACAAGAAAATCCAAAATTACAATTTTTCGTTGTATGGTCATTACAAGATGATATTTATATGTGGAAAATGTCAGAAGATACAAGTGAATATTATATTAAACATGATTTTTATGTTAATAGAATTACACATACTCAAACAACAAGAACGATTTGTGTTAGAAACGAATTTATAAGTCCATTTAGTGATTATCAAGTTGTTATAAAAAAAAAGAAAAAATTAAAGACAACTTCATAATTTTATTTTTTAAAATTTTTTTATTTAAATATAATAATCTAATATTATATAATAAATGAATATTAAACAAGAAGATATAAAAGAAACTATTGCAGAATCAAGACCAAATTTAAAACCAGTTTCAGTTAATCAATATTATGTACAATTAAAAAAACTAAAAAGTATATTTGATACAAATGATTATAAGTTTTTAATTAAACCAAAAAATGTAGAAGATAAATTAAAAAATTTACATTATACTTCTATAAGGAATATGTATAATGCAATAATTATATTATTAATGGCCTTAAATCAAACTAAAAAATATGATGAATTAATTGTAGAATATTCAGATATGAGAGACGAATTAAATAATAAATATGAAGATGAACAAAAAAGCGGAATTATAAGTGATAAACAAAAACCAAATTTTGTTAAAATGGAAGAAATAGAATCAATGATTTCAGAACTGAAATCTGAAGTAATGATTTTAAAAAAGAAAAAAACATTAACTAAAAGTGATAAATCAACAATAAGAGCATGGACATTATTTAATATGTTAAGTAAAATTCCAACTAGAAATGACGCATCAAATATGTTATATATTACTCAAACCAATTATAAAAAATTATCTGATGATGATAAAAAGAATAATAATTATTTAGTAAATCAACGAAACAATATGAAATTTATATATAACCAATATAAAACAAGTAAAAAATATTCTGAAAATATAATTTCAGTACCGACAGAATTAAAACCAGTATTAAGATTATATTTAAAATTAATGGATTATAAATTGGGTGATAATATTTTTCCTTTATCTAAAAATGCAATTAGTCAATTGTTAATAAAAACAAGTAAAAGAATATTAAATAAAAATATATCAAGTACAATGATAAGAAAATCATATATGAGTTCTAAATATAGTGGATTAAAGGAAGAAATGGAAAAGGACGCAAAAATCATGGGGCATTCTGTAGATGTCGGTCAATCTGTTTATACTAAAACAAAATAATAAAATATATAATATATATATATGAAAGTATTAGAATTATTCAGTGGAACGGGATCTGTTGGAAAAGTATGTAAAAAAAAAGGTTGGGATGTTGTATCCGTTGATTTAATAATGGAAGCAGATCATAAAGTTGATATAATGAATTTTGATTATAAACAATATGAATCATTTGATATTATATGGGCATCACCCCCTTGTACTGAATACAGCAATTTACAAAATTGTTGGATTGGTAGAATGAAAAAAGGGAAAATTTATACAAAGGAAATTATGGAAAATGATATGTTACAAGCTGATAAATTAGTTTTAAAAACATTAGAAATAATTAATTATTTTAAACCGAAATATTGGTTTATAGAAAATCCAAGGGGGAGATTAAAAGATAGAGAAATAATAAAACATCTTCCATTTGATATAGTTGATTATTGTATGTATAGTGATTGGGGATATAAAAAAACAACTTATATATGGAATAATAATAAAAATTTTAAACCATTAAGATGTAATAAAAAATGTGGTAATATGATAAATAACCAACATAAAGAAGTTTTAGGTAATGGTTATGAAATGATAGATGGAAAAAAAGTATTATGTAATACAAAAGAATTAAGAAAAAAATATAAAGATTGTAAAGATAATAAACATTTACCATTTGGTTATTATAACATTAAAGGACAAAATAGATTACATTTAAGATATAGAATACCAGAAAAATTAATAGAAGATTTATTTAATTTTTGATTTATTTTTTTTTAAATGTATTTTATCTATTTTATATGATTTTGATTTTGGATTTATAGAAGCATAAACCCGAGCCATTGCCCATTGTTCTTTTGATTTAACATTTGGACGAACTGATTTTGGATTTGTTTTAAAAGCACCAATTCCTTTATTATAAATTGTTCTTAATGATTTCATTGTATATTTTGTTTTATTTGATATATCTTTTAATGAATGACTTGTTCCTTTTGGAAACTTATATTTTTTATTATATTGTTCTTTATAAGTTAATACCATTATATATATATATAATATAATATTATGTTAAAACATAAATATATATATTTTATTAAAACAAAAAAATATTATATATTTAGAAAATTTTATAAAGATATAACAATAACAAAAAGTTTTAAAAATATAACTGATGCAATATGTTATAAATATATCCAATTATTAAAATTAAAAACTGGTATAAATAAATTTAATCCATCAATCATTTCTTATTGGAGATCTTAAACGGATAAATATAATTTTTTGTTTTTTTATTTTTAATTTTTAATATGATAAAATCATTCCATGATTTTTTATTATATCTAAATAAACATAATGCTGCATTCATGAATAATATTAAATCTGACATTTTAACTTTATAACAATTAAATTTCATTTCTGCAATTTTATCACAAAATTTAGTTAAATTAGATATTTGATTTTTTATAGATACACCTTGACGAAAAGCACCAACTAAAAACTTTTGAGTATATTCATTTATTAATTTATTTATATCATTATCCATTAAACCATATTTTCCAATAAATACATTGTTATGATAAAGATATAAATTATATTTTAAATTCTTTGGTTGTTTAGAATATTTCATTTTCTATTATATATTATATATATTTATATTAATATTATATTTAAATATATTAATCTTAAATTGTTTTCATATTATTATAACGATTTCACTACTGAAATATAACAAATTCATTGTATTTCCTTATAAAATAGTCATTTTAATCTATTTTTATGTCTAAAACTACTTAAAGAAACATTAAATTATAATTTAATGTTTAAGTATTAATAAAATAGACATAATTTAAGATTATTATAACGATTTTAATGATTTTATAACGATTTTATGACTATTTATAACGAATTCCTTATATTTCAGTAGTGAAATATACTTAAAGATAAATTTATATAATATATTATAGAGAATAAATTAATTTGATATTTTAAATTATAATATTATAAATTATAAATTAATTTGATATTTTAAAAAATAATATTATAAATTATAAATAATATAAATATGGATTTATGTTTTGATATTATGGAAATGATTGGAAAAGAATATACAATCATTAAAGAAACAAATAAGAATAAAAAACTATATGGAGAGATTGTTAAACATTTAGATTATTATTTTGATGTGCATGGAATGTATAAAGAAATACATGGAAGATATACAAATACAGAATTTATAAAAAATGGTGATATAATAACAGATACGGAATTTTTAGAATATGAAAATTTATGGTCTAGTAATCATTATAAAATAATCGCTGATAAACATGGCGGACAAGATAAATATAATAAATGGTGTGATAATTGTCGTTAATAATTCCTTATATTTCGTCATATTGTTTTTTCTTTTTCTTTGGTTTTGGTTTTGGTTTTGGTGGTGTTGATACTTTTGCTTTTTTTCCAGTACCTAATGCAATTTTACTTGTTATTATATCAGCTTTACTTACACCACGACCAGCTTTAGATTTTTTAATAAATTCTTTTCTTCTTTTTTCTTTTGGTTGTATTATTTCTTTTGGTTTTGGTGCTTTCATTACTTTACCACGACCTTTAACTAATTTATTATTAACATGATCTATTTTATAACCTTTTTCTTCTATTTGTCTTATTAATGCAGCACGAGAAGCAGTTGATATATTTTTAATTGCAAGTATATGATTTAAACCTTTAGCAAGTTCTTTTATTTGTGGTAATTTTAATTCACCTTTTTTTGTCATATTATATATATTATAAATATTAAATTTCAGTTATGAAATAAATGTAAAAAAAATAAAAATATAAAAATATAAAAGTTTTAAAATATGGAAAAACTTTCACTTATGAAATTAATTTATGTGCTTTGGTTGCTGTCATTTTTGGATCCTTTCTCATCTTCCCCATCAATTTCATTCTATGAGATTTTTTTTCACTTACTGACATATCTGTCATTTTATCCATATGTTTTTTTAAATCTGCTTTTTGTTTGTCTGTCATTTTTGCTGCTGGTTTTCTTGCTTTTTTAACGGGTGCTGGTGCTGGGGCTGTTTCGGGTGCTGCGGGTGTATCAATTATTTGGTTTTCAGAGTTGTCATTATTCATTTTATATATATGTATAATAAATAAAAAAAAAATATAATATAAACTAATAATATATAATATGGATGGATACATACAAAATGAATTAGTAGAATGCAATCGTTTAAGAAGTGAAGAAGCAGAAAGTGGAAACGATGAAAATGCTGCTTCATGGACAAATACATTATCAAATATATATGAATTAAATGCTGGTGATAAAGTTTCATTATATGGTAGTTTCATAAGTGAAAAAGGAGCTGGAACACAAGATACAATAGAATTAAAAGGAAAAACTTTACCAAAAACAAAATCATTTACTTATGTAACAGAAAATGTTAAAAAAGAAGTTATAACAAATAGATATACAGAATCAGTTATAACTGAAACGACTGAAGATATAGAATTAAAAGATAATATTGTTAATTTAATAATTGGTTATTATAAAAATACAAATGGAACTGGTTATTTTTCACTTCCAAGAAGTTCATACGGAACATTGGGTCTAGGTGGTGATCCAACGGGAACAGCTGCAAATACAACTGTAGAAAGTTTTGATTTTACAAGAGATGATTCGGGTGCTGAAGGATATATATATCCAGTAGTTGATAAAAATTTTATAATTAAAGGAGATTATAAATTGTCTCCATATAGTAATGGAAATAGTATAGGAGCAGTTTATCGTGTTATAAATGATAATAATAAATTTACTTTATTTGTTTCTCAATATTCTAAATTGGGTATAGAACGATCAATTGGAATTAATGGTGGTTTGGGTGATATACCAGAACCAAGTGATCATTATACAATGGATCCAGAATACAGACAATATTATAGATACAGACAAAAAATAACAATAGAAGTTGATAAGGGATTTAATTCAGCACAATTTATTGCTGACTCTATAACAAAAAAATTACAAGAAACACAATCAATAACCAATTTAGTGTATAGTACTGATCCAACTAAAAATGAAGCAGATAATGCTTGTGGAAATACTATTATTTCTAATATGATTGAGAGCAACACATATAAAACTTTTAATTGTGCAAATCGTGATTTAATGAATAGTCAAGAATTTGGTTGGGCGGGAACTAAATCAGAAACTCGTTGGTATAATAATTATCAATGTGTTGCTTGGAAACGCCCCGAATTATATGAATTTGGACAACATATAAATTTAAATGCAACTGATAGAATATTTACAACTTATACAGCAGAAGAAAATACAGAAACAGAAACAAATTCGGTATTTGTTTTAACTGGTGATACTCCTTTGACTTTATCTTATGATGCAAATATGTTAATTTCAGTTCCAAATAATCCATTAACTCCATCATCATGTATAATTGCAGAAATAAAAGATCAAGATATTAATAAAGTACAAGAAATAGTTATTATTGGAACGACTGGTGGAACTATTATTGCTTCGGGTGATAAAGTAATAATAGAAACTATTAATGAAAATGAATTTACAACAGAATCAACACGATTATTAGGTTGTCAATTAAGAGTTGATTATGTAAATGATGAAACTGATATGGAATCTTTAAAAACAAATATATTATATACAAAAGAAAATTTAGATAAATTTAAAAAATTTATAAATTCACAAGAATTATATCCCGAAATATGGGAAAGTTGGAACGCAGAAGATGGTGCTGATACAAGTGCTTTTACTTATGGAAATGGAATGTATAACAACAAACAAACAATTGATAATACTAGATTTTTTCATATGAATCAAGTTGAGAATGATAGAGCAATAGAAATAGATCCAGCATTAGCACCAAATGCTGTTTCAGATACTGAAGTATTTTTAAATTATACAACACCAGCAACAACTATTAATGTTGATTGGAATGGTGATCCAGATGATTTATTTAAAGTCGGTTCTATTTATTATAAAGTATTATTATTTGATGGTTCAGAAACTCCATTATTTACTGGAAAAATAAATGTAACTGATTCGGTTGGTTCTGCAACAGATGACCACCAAACATTAACATTAGAAACTGCAATTGATGTTGATATACCAGAAGGTAGAAATTTAAAAGTAGAATTAATAACAATTGATAATTATAACCATTATTTAAAAACACATACAATGTTAGGAAGTAGCAATTATAGAAATGCTTTTGTTGGTTCGGGTAATACAACAGTTTTCCAAAAAATGTCAAAATTATTTTTAGTTTATTATAATGAAAATGATCGTGATATATATTATGACAATCCAGATATAATTAAAAATAAATTAACTTATGGTTGTTTTGGTAAATCTGAAGTTTATAATGCTGTTGATAATACTTATACATATTATATTGATATTTATCCAAATAATATAGATACAAATTTAACATTTCCATTTGATCAATTTAAAAATGAAAATGATAAAATAGATGCTGGAAGAAAATGGGGATATGATATGCATTTTACAGCAGCAGCAAATCCAGCAATTGGTTTATTTAATGGTTTAACATGTTCAGCAAATTATTATGGTGCAACTTTTAATAATGTTTTCCAATGTTCTAAATATGGTTTTCCAGATAATAATCAAACAGCAAATGAAAATAGAGTTGCAACGAGTGATGATATTAAGGGTTATATCAATCGTCGTTATGTTGGTGCTGATTCTCCAAAATGTATTTGGGATGGAGAGCATTTTTCATTTGATAGTTTGCACACGAATGAAAATCTTGCTCCAAGATATGCTGATGGAGGTCGTTATATGGAAACAACAATAGCAAATACGACTTCGGCAAGTACATCTAAATTTGCTCAATTAACTGCAGATGTTCCAGATTCTGCGGGTGATATAGTTTATAAAATAAATCCATTACAAGATTTAAATGAATATTGTCCAAATATAATTCCATACCAATTACCAAAAACATTTTATACAAGAAATGGAAAAACAGAAAATGAGGCGGGATTACAAACATTTTTACCATTTAACCGATGTTATGAAGCTTTTACTATTTTTGATAGTAAAAGCGGAATATTTTTTGAGGATATGGGATATGATGAAGATACTTGGGAGGAAGGTTTATGGGGTATAATGGGTTTTAGTTATGAACAATTTAATAGTAGTATTAATAATAGAAATAAAAGGGTTGATAATAGTAATGTTAATGATTTAATGGTTCCAACAACAAATGCGTTTATACAATCAACAGATACAAAAACTTGGAATGTAAATGAAAATTCCATTCCATTATATACGGATAATATACCAACAACATTTAATTTATTTACTTATAAAGACGATGGAAGTTATGAAACCGATGTTACTCCACCACCAGATATTGATTTTCATAATTTAACAGTTTATCCACCAATAAATCAAAAAACCACATCAATCCAATTAGTTGCTAGAAATTTTCCAACAAGTATGATTAAAGGATATTATACAATAAGAAGTGATATTGTTCCTCAAAGTGTTTTTGTTGGTGGAAAAAGTAATATAACGAATATGCCGATTGTTGGAATTGCAAATAAAGAAAATCCACAATCAGATTATTATTTTGGAGGTGAAAGCAATATAGAATTTACAATTGGAAAACCAACAAAATTATCATCAATAACTTGTTCTATACATGACCCCGATGGAAGCTATGCAAATGTTAATAATAGTAGTAGTATTATATTTAAAATACAAAGACAAATTAATACATCATTTAATATCATTGATGAAATATTACAAAATGAAAATAAAAAAAGTAATAAAAAAAGTAATAAAAATAAATTATAAAAAATTATATTTATCATTAATATATAATTATGAGTATTAGATTAAAAAATGGAGAGTTAAAAACAAATGCTATAAAAGCATTGGTTAAAGCACACAATAAAGCAATGGATTGGGATATTAAAGGATTAAAACGAGCAGATCTAATTAAATTTATAGAAAAAAAAGGTTATGTAATTAATCATAAAGAAAATTTATTAAATTTAAAAGGTTCAGCCATGAAACGACGACCAGCAAAAATAAAACCAATTGTTAAAACTGCTTCAGAACTGAAAAAAGAAATGGAAAAAAAAACAAAAGCAAAAGCAACAAGAGAAAAGAAAAAACAACAAAAAGCAGCAGTTGCAAAAGTAGGTGTTCCACCACTTCCAACAAAAGATACATTAAAAAAAGTACAAGCAAAGAAAAAAATTAAAGAACAATTAAAAAAAGGAACAGTACCAACCAAAGGAAAATCTGTAACTATTGGAACACAAACTGGAGCACCAAAAAAATTAAAAGGAAAATTAACAGCAATACAAAAAAAACAAACAGCAAAAACACAAGCAAAAAAAGATTTATTAAAAGGTTCTCCACCACCAATGACTAAAAACAAAGAATCAAAAAAAATATTATTTTCAGATGATGATAATTATTTAGGTTCTAATCCTTATTATCAAGAAACTTATGATTTTTTAACAACCAATAAAAAACCATTAACATCATCATATACTAAAAATGAAAGTTTTGGAAAAGAATTAGAAAATTATCCAAAAATAAAAGATAAATTTAAAAAACAAGATGCTGTTGATTATTTACTTGGTGGAATATTTGGAGATTATAAATTTAATCCAAAACATATTAATGATTTTAAAAAATTAAAAAAAAATACAAAAAATTCTATTATGAAAGAAGTAACTAAAGTAGTAACAAATTTATGTAAAAATCATGAAAAACAAGAAAAAGAAATATTAAAAGATGGTGAAGATTATGAAAAAAAATATATAATGACAGATAAAGATAAACAATTTAAACCCTTATTAATGAAATTATTAAAAAAGAGAAATAAAATGTGTATGGATCATATGAAAAAATTAAATGATTTATCAAAATAATTATTCGGTTTCAGTTATGAAATTATGTTTAATTAATAATTTATATTTTTCTGGAAATTTATTTTTAAATTTTTCTATTTCATTTTTTCGTTTATAATAATTATAAGAAGTTTTTGCATTAATATATTCTTTATTTTTATCATAATAATCATGTTTTTTATCTTTATTATTTATATAATGTTGTTTTGATCTTTCTCTATTTTGTTTCATAAATTCATTATCGTGTTTTCTTTCATTATGATATTTATTACGATTATATTCTATTCTTCTTTTATGAGCATTTAATAATTTAGTAATTAATTCTTCTTCCATATTATATATACTTATACATAGAAAATATTTAAATATATTAAACATATATATTTCAGAACTGAAACTTTTTCCATATTTTAAAACTTTTTATATTTTTATATTTTTATATTTATACAATTATTTCAGAAGTGAAATATGGACTATATTGATTTATTACATTTTATTATTGCATTAATATATATAATATGTTATGTTAAATTATTAATGTTTGTATTTTAAAATATTATATATTATATAATGCCGATTTTGTTAAAAATAGAACCATCAAAAAAATCTAATAAAAAGTATAATGCTTTATTTCGTTTGGAAAAAAATAAATTTAAAACTGTTTCATTCGGAGCACCAAAAATGGAAGATTATTTACAACATAAAGATTTAGAAAGAAGGGAACGATATTTAAAACGACATGAAAAAGATTTAAAAACAAATGACCCAATGAGAGCGGGTTATTTAAGTTATTATATATCGTGGAGTGGTTTTAAACAAGAAGGAAAACCAACAACAAGCAAAGCAAAATTATTAAAAATGTATAATAATAAGTTTTTTAAACATTAATTTAATATTATAATATATATAATATGATAAATTTACAAAATATAATTGACAAATATCATGAAACATTTCCAAAATACTCAAAATTAATCATTAATAATAATTGTATAGAAGGTATTTGGGTTATGGGAAATAATTATACAACAAAATCAAATTTATATGGTGCTTATCCTTATGGATATTTAAAACGAATTTATTCTATGTTTCCATTAGTTAAAAATAAAACATTACATTTATTTAGTGGTTCATTACCCGATAATGATGAATATGATAAAGTTGATTTTAATACTGGATTTGATGCTGAAACAATGGGGGATATATTACCAAATGATTTATATGAATTAATTTTATCAGATCCACCATATAGTATAGAAGATTGTAATCATTATGGTTGTTGTATGGTTAAAAGAAATATTGTATTTAAACAATGTTTAAAAGTTATGAAACAAAATGGAATTTTAATTTG
>Ga0209535_1001227_pt1 | contig 17606 bp, 15 predicted proteins | sample LinPmetageLP28_FD_184041 | JGI IMG/M metagenome (GOLD analysis project Ga0209535, IMG submission 184041) | Marine viral communities from the Pacific Ocean - LP-28 (SPAdes) (version 2) | ecosystem: Environmental > Aquatic > Marine > Oceanic | place: Pacific Ocean | collected 2009-08-22 | reverse complement strand
ACTTTTACAGAACCTGTTGGAAGTATATTAAGTATAGGTGACGCTATCTATGCAAAAACCAATCCAGAGTTAGTGGGGTATGTTACGTCAATGACGGCTACTACAATAACTGTAGACGCATCCGCAGTTGGAGCGTATATCCCTGTACAAGGAGACTTTATAGTGTCTTATAAAAACAGTGTTGCTGAATCTCATGGAGTGCTTGGTTATTACATGGAATTTACTTTAACAAACAGTAATACAAGCCCAGTTGAGCTCTTTTCAGTGGGTAGTGATATAATGAAAAGTTATCCTTAGAATTTAGTATCTTTGTTTATATTTATATAAATGGAGTTATTAAAAAACTTACCTTCCATAAGTGGATTGATGGATGAAATAAAAGATTATAAAGAGAATAACTCAGACGATCTTTCTGTTGTATATAATAAAGGTAAAATAATTGATTGTGAAGAAATTCCAATAAAACATTCTTTTGCTGATCAAGTATATTTAAGACAAATGGACATGTCTAAACATCAATTGGTTATTGGAGCAATTCATAACCATAAACATATATGGTTTCTTATGACGGGCAAAGTTTCTATAAGAACAAGTAATGAAATTATAACTCATATTGCACCTTGCTACACAGTTTCGGAGCCAGGAGATCAAAGAGTTATTTACGCTCACGAAGACTCTATTTTTATAAACATACACAAAAATCCTTCTAATAATAAAAATATAGAAGAATTAGAAAAAGAAATAGTTTCTTTAAATAAAAAAGAATACGAACAAAAAAATAAATAATTATGGCATTTGGAGTAACAGCAATATTAGGGAGTGTAGCCGCAGCAACAGGATTAGCTAGTTTCGGTATGGGACTAGGTAATGCCGCTAAAGCTAAGGATGCTCAAGCAAAAGCAGAGAGAGAATCAAAACTATTAATGGCAGAAGCTGAAAGAAAAGCAGAAAAAAACTTTTACGAAGGATTAAATGTTCCTTTAGACGCATTTAACGCACAATTTGAACAGCAATTACAACAACAACAACAAGGTCTACAAGCTTTACAAGAAGGTGACGCTAGAGCTGTAGCTTCTGGAGTTGGTAGAGTTGGCGCTTTAGCTGGCCAACAAGGTGAACAAACAAGGATTGCAATGGGTGAAGCCTTATATGCAAATAATAAAATGAAAGCTGATTCAAAACAAGCTGTCAATCAACAATTGATAGGAATGAATGTGGGACAAGCAGCAGATCAAAACATGATGAGAAGAGATGCGATGAGGCAAGAAAATCAAGGAATGCAACAGGCTATATCTGGATTAGGTTCGGCTCTTTCGGCAGGTAATGACATGGTAAATCTTTATCAAGGAGATGCGAATACTAGAGCTTTTGGTAAACTAACTGATGAACAGAAAGCCAAGTTTACTGGTGGCAATGGGCTTCAAATGAGTGATGCTGAAATTTTAGAGCAAATTAAAAACATGACTCCAGAACAAAAAAAACAATTAAAAGAGGATAAGTTTGACTATTCAAAAGTATCAATTAACAATCCAGGATTTGGGATGGCGGCATCAAGTATGTTTAATAAAGCTAACGCTTTAGACCCTACTATACCTAAACAATTAGTGTTAGATCCAAACTTAATGGGATTAGGAGGCAACGCTTCTGGTTTTAATTCTGTATATAAATATTAATATTATGGCGGTGAAAAGTAAAGGTAATGAGTATTCGGTATATGCAGGGATAGACGATTCGCCACCGGTTAATTGGGCAACCATAGCAGGCACTATAAGTGACCAGTTACTAACTGTAAAAAAAGATAGAGAAGCACAAAAGGCAGCTATAGACCAACAGACTGTAGATCAGATGGCTGAACTAAATAAACTGCCAGATGTAAACGATAGATCTTTATCTAAAATACTTATTGAAGGAAGTGACCGTTCAAAACAGGAATTACAAATGCGAATGAAACTAGTAAAGTCTGGGGCTATAAAACCTAAAGACTATACTTTGTTTATGAACGAACAAAAAAACGGATACTCTGAGTTTTCTAACGTAGTAAAAAACTGGGACAAGTGGAATGAGAAAAAAATGGAGTCTATTAAAAATGGCACCGCATCTGCTTTCGACCAAGCTAACGCTCTATCTATAGAGGCTTTTGGTAATTTACAAAACAAAACTATAATGACTAACCCTGCTAATGGACAATTACAGGTTGTTACTATGTTAAAAGATAAAGACGGCAAGTATACTAAGATGCCAAACGCTAAGACTAACCCTGAAAATTTTGCAGCTCCTGGAACTTTAAACAGTCGGATGGCTTTTGATGAAGAAAAAAAGGTTACCTCTGAATTAGTTAATAAAGAAGTTGCGTTTATAGGAGAAGAAATAAAAGCAAGGAGTTTAGGAAATGGTATTGTAGAAACGGTAGAAGATTTTACTCAGTCAGCCGCATACCCTGATTGGAAAAAAGCTAGTATAGCAAAGCTTACAAGCACCGATTATGATATTGTACAGATATTAGCAGAAGATCCTAGATACTCTATAGCGTCTTCAGAGGCTGAGTTTAAAGAAAAAAACCCGGGAGTAGATTTAAAGTTCTTTATAGAAATGGATCAATCAGGTAATAAGCCTGTTCCTAAATTAAGAGAAGGACAAAAGGAAGCAGCCGAAGGTATGGTAGACACTCTTATTGAATCACAATTAGGTAGAAAAGAAGACAGGACTAGAGAGTATGACCAAAATAGTTCAAATGCTCAGAAGGTAAAAACAGATGAAAACAATAAATTTGGCAGGGTTAAGGCTATGAATGACATATTGAGTGCTGACAATAGCCGGGATGCTCTAAACAGAATTGATACAGATCCAACTTATGAAAACGTAGAGTCAATGCAAATGGTAGATGGAGATGGAAACAATATAGGTGAGGATGATTGGGAAAAAGCTAAAGAAATAAAAATTGACTACTATGATCCTAAAAAAGGAGAGATGACGCAAGGGACTGTTAGACTATTTGATGATAAGGGAAATAAGAAAAGTAGTGATAAAATAGTAATGGATATGGTAGAGAAACTAGGTATACCTACTGAAGAACTAGAATCTTATAAAGCAGCTTTTAAAAAGAAGCAAGGAACTTTTAATCCTTTTAAAGGTATTGCTAACTACAAAAGAGCCGCTGGAGATTTAGTAGAAACTGGCACTGTTCAAGTAGATTTAGGTAGTAAAAAAATAAACGTTTCACAAGGTGTTAGTAATGTATTAAAAGAAGATTTTAAAGATGACAACATTGATGAATTTGAAGCTATATTAACTGACAACACTCAAACGCCTGAAGACAAACAGTTAGCTGAAGATAAACTTGATAGTTATAGATGGAGTTTAGTAACCTCTATGGTTAACAAAGCTGTAAAACCTAAATTAAGAGGTAAAGGATTTAAATTAGTAGTTGGTGAAGATGGTGCGTTATCAGTGAGAGTTGGTACAGAAGACATTGATTTAGGGTTAACTAAGGCATCGTTACAAAATGACGGATCATTACTAATGACAACAATAGAAGAAAAGATAAATTCATCTAAAGGGAAAACTCCTGGGAAATACGACGAACCAAACGAATAATAATGGAAAGACTATATAAACTTTTGTTTGAAGCTGGAGACTACACTAAAACTTATGAAGAATTTGTAGAGCAGTATGGTGATAATAAAAAATCTGAACGATTATATAAAGGATTAAGTGAATCAGGAGATTACACTAAATCTTTTGAAGAGTTTAACGAGCAATATGGTTTTAATGATGCAGTAAAAAAAAAAGACTCTTCTCAATTACCTGGCACTGTTCAAGGGGAAGATATGGAATCTACTACAGGAGAAGTGGTGGAAGAAGTGCAAGTTCAAGATGGTTCCTTGGTTTCTGGAGAAAAACCAGTTAGAGAAAGATCTTACATTGAGGAGCAGATTGATATGGATATAGAGGATGCCCCTCAAAACATAATCATTACACAAGGCGGTAATATAATTCGTACAGGTTACAAAGATGACGAACAAGGTGTTACTTACAATAAAGAGTTAAGTGATGCGTTATACGCTGACACAGGTATTCAAAGAGCTTTAAAATTAGGTAAATTAACTGAGGAAGAAATTAAAAATGCTACTAGTAATAAAAAAACTGTAAGAGCAGAAGCTTTAGAAAAAATTAAAGAATTTAGATACAAATCTGCTGAAGAGATAGATGAAATTATATTAAAAGAAAATTTAACAAATCCTTTTATTTATACTGATCAAAAAGAAGATGACGACTTTATAGGAACTTATTTTGAAAATATAGAATCTCTAAAAGGAATTAATGTAGATGATTTTAATGGATTTATAAGCTCTAAAGGTTATAAAAAAGATTATCAGTATAGAGCGGATAATGGCTTGTATGATTCAAGTTCTAATTATGCTTTTGGTGGGCAAAAAGAAAACAGATTAGCTGTTCAAAGAGAAATGGACGAGCTTAGAATGCTTACTTTGTATTTAGAAGATGTACAAAAAAGAGATCGAAGAAGTCAAGAATTAGAATATAGAAAAAACAATAAAGGTTTAAGCATGAAAGCTGAAGATCTTGATTTTAGAACTACTAAATATATTGATCCTAAAAGTTTGTCTGATTTTATCAAAACTAAAATGCCTAACTATGTTAATCAGTTAAAAGAAAACCAAGTAAAAGCAGAAACCAAATACCAAAAATATAAAGATAATAAAACAGGCGCAGGGTTTAGTTTATGGGAAATGACAAAAGCTTTTGGAGGTGGTGTAGATGATAGAATAAATCAATTATCCAGTACAATGTTAGATTTAATTGGAGCAGATGTTTCTGCTACCGACAATAGAATGGCTGAAGAATATGAAGCTTTTATAAAAGATCCTAATTTACATTTTGGTTATGTTTCTGGAAAACAAGTAGAAGTAGGTGGTGTTAATTATATAGTAAATGAAAATGGAAACATATTTGATGTTGATCATAAAATTAATGTTACGGGTGTACTTGACGCTAATTCTCAAAAAATAATAAGAGAACAAGCTAAAAAAAATGGGAAAAAAGATTGGAGTGGCAGTGTACAAGGAATGGCTATTGATACTAGTGGTGTGGTGGGTGGTATTCTTACGGATATTCTCCTAACAAAAGGAGTGTCCAGTTCTGCTTCAATAGCAGGTGCTGGGACTAGAGCTTTAAGCGCTGGCAACCTACTGAAACGTCCCTTGAGCTTTACAATGGAAACATTAAAAAGTGTACCTATATCAAGAGGTTTAGGTAGTGCTTTTATTGCTCAGAGCACAATAGGAATGTCTAGCGGTATAGAAACAACATTGAAAGAAGCAAAAAAAGCAGGTCTAAACGATGACGATGCTAATAAATTAGCGTTAGAAGCTGGAGGTAAAATGGCTCTTTTATATGGAGCAACTTCTTTTATATCTCCTCAAACTAAAGCAACAGAATTATTATTTGGTAGAATGGGCAAGGATGCTGTGGTAAAAGGAGCGGTAGAACAATATAAAAAAGGAGGAATAAAATCAGTAAGAGAGTTTTTTAACAAACTACTACCAGGTATAGGCGATGCTCAGTTTGAAGGTTTTAAAGAATTAATTCAAGAAAACGTTCAACAGGCTGGAGAAAGATTCGTAGTTAACCCTAGTTTAAACGACTCTGCTAAACAAAAAATAATGACTGACACAATAAGTGGAGATGAGTTTGTCAACACCTCTGTCTTGTCTTATGCAGCTGGTATGTTATTACCTTTTGCTGGATCTGTTAAAAGCAATACAGTGTCGTTATTTAAAGATAATAATATTGATAAACTTCAAATGTTAGGCTTACTTCAATCTAATAGAGACAAAACAATTTCTCTTTTAGATTCACAAGTTGCTAATGGTGATATGAGTTTAGAACAAAAAGATGCATTAGTAAACGAAATGGATGTTTACGCTAATAGTGTAAATAAAATACCTAGGAATTTAGATGCTGATTCTGCTGCTGCAATTATGGGTGATGTAAGTAAAATATCAGAATTAGAACAATCAAAAGAAGGTAAATCAAAATATTTTAGAAAAAAAATTGATTCAGAAATAGATGCGTTAAATGAAAATATTGAAAAAGTTGTTGATTTTAATAGTCAAGACAGTACAACCAAAAAAAAATTATTAAAAGAAGCTAAAGAGGAATTACAAAAAAAAGAACCTAACCAGGAATTAACCCAAGATAAAATTTTAAATTATGCAATTCAAAAATCTAATACAGATAGTGAAATTGTAGAAGAAAAAATTACTCTTGAAGAACTAAGTAAGCCAGACACTTTTACTCACAGAACAATGAGTAAAGATGCAATTACTAATTGGGCTGATGGAGGACAAGTGATTGGAAAAAAAGAAGATTTAAAAGATTTTGATTCTAGAGTACCTAACAACCCATTAGAAGCAGCATCAAAAAAAGAAGGTTTCAACAGGCAGTCTCCTAATTTCCAAAAAGGTGGTGTTTATTCTGGAAAGGTAAAACCTGGAGAGTTTGTTGTCGTTACTAAAGGAGATAATAAATTTATACCCAGTGCAAGTTTTCAAAATAGAAAAACTTTTGACAAAAGCAGTGGAATATCAACTTTAAAACCAGATTCAAGACAATTATCTAATTTTGATTTATATAAAGTAAATGAAAATGGAGAGTTAGTAAAACAAAATTGGAATAACTATAAAACAAATAAAGATGCCATTTCAAAGCAAAGCCCAAAGAAGGTGGATGATGAAAAATTTACCGACAGTCGCAAAAAGATGGAGTCAAATGTACTCGACTCCGAATCTACCGGAAAAAGTGAAACCAAAAGTAAAAACAAAACTCAAACGAAGACCCAAAAGGAAATAGATTCTTTAAATAAAAAGATAGAAGAAGTAAGAGCTGATTCTAAAGTAAACAGACCAACAAAAGTTGCTCGAATAAAAGAATTAAACGATAAGATTTCTAAACTAGAAGCGCAAGCACAAGCAGAAGCAGAAACAAACATTGAAGAGGAAGTAGTTGAAGATGTATTGACTGAAAACGAAAAGCTTGATAGAGACTCAAGGTTAACCGATAAAGAAGCAAAACAAGCTCAAAAAGAAGAAGGATTTACTTCTTTAGAAGGAGACGCTGAAATTACCGTACCTATATTGTCTAAGATATTTAAAAATTTTAAGCTCGATATTAGCGCTAAGAAAAATCCCAAACTAGCTAAGGCAGTTAATTTTATTAATCAAATTACTAAAAAAGGATTACAGGCAGCTGGAAATTTACCAAAAAAATTATTTACAGCTCAAGAAACTAAAACAGATAAGTACAACGCTATAGTTTTTAGAGCAGAAAGAAAAGCAACTCAGTTTAATAGATTATTTACCGCTCTTAAAAAAACTAAAAGACTTGACAATAAAGCTTTAGAAAATTTAAATGAAGATTTAGGTAAAGTTTTAAGAGGGGAGATGGATGCTAAAGATATTAAGTTTAAAAATAATAAGGGTGAAGTAAAAAAAATTAGCACTAAGCTAGCTCAGGTAGTTACTCAAATGAGAAGTGACATCGACAGCATGTCTAAAGCTATTCTAGACAGTCCTAATATAACTAAGCAAGATTCTCCGGTAGAAATAGAGGGGGAGGTTTATAGAAATAAAATTGAATCTCAGTTAGGGAAATATATAACGAGATCTTATAGGTTGTTTGAAGGAAAAGTTAAAGGTCAAGATTACAAAAAAACTTTAGATGCCGAGGTATTGGAAGAAGCTAGAGAATTTATAAAGAAAGATAAAGGGTTTATTAAAGAGGTAGAGGCTGAAGCGGCTAAAACAAATGAAAAGTTTGAAGACGCTCTTAATAGATTGGTTGAATCAAAAATAAATGATTTGTTGACGCAGAAAACTTCAGCTACAGATTTTTTAAATACTTATGTTGGGGAAAGTAAAAATTTAAAAATATTAAAACAAAGAAAAGAAGTTCCAAAAGCTTTAAGAAAATTATACGGAGAAATTACTGATCCAGTAGCTAATTACTTAACTACCATGACAAAAACAGGATCTTTATTGACTAGTGCTAATTTTTTACAAAGCGTTTATGAAGCGGGTATAGGAAAGTATTTGTTTACTGAAAATGACCCTAACAGGACTGAAGGAATGGTTGAGATTTCTGGTACTAATAATGAGAATTATACTCCATTAGACGGCTTGTACACTTATCCTGAAATTGCAGATAACTTATTTCCAAAAAGATCTCCGCTCGTTCCTAGGCCAGAGGGTAAAGGGTATAAAGGAAAAATAGGAAGGCTTATATATGATACTTATATGAAAGGGTTAGTTGCTTATCCTAGAGCTGCTAAAACAATATTGTCAACATCTACTCAATTGATTAATGTGTTGTCAAATGTTAATTTTGCTGTTGCTAATGGCCATCTACCCATATCTATTGTTAATGGTACAATAGATTGGAGTAGTTATGTAAAATCTGCACAAGCTATTAGAGCAATTTGGAATAATGAAAGTAATGAAGAATTAAGTAAAAGAATAGAAAAATATTATGAGTTAGGTATAATTGATCAAAGTGTTGATGTTAGAGAGCTTCAAGACTTATTAAATGAATCTGATAATGAGAGAGATATTTTTGAAAGATTATCACAAGAACCAACTTATCAAAAAAAATTAAAAAACTCTATGTTTAATCCTAAAAATTGGTATAAAAAAGCTGCAAAAGGATATAGGATTGGAGATGATTTTTGGAAAATTATGGGTTATGAGCAAGAATCTAAAGTTTTAGCTAAAACTTATTTTGATAAAGACTTTAACGATTTAGATGCAAACGAATCAAAAGAGATAGAAAAGAAAGCGGGTGAGATGGTAAAAAATCAATATCCTAATTACTCTAGAATACCTGCTGTTGCTAGGTTTTTCAAAAGACTTGTCGTGGCTGGTAACTTTATTTCTTTTCAAGCCGAATCTTATCGTACAGCCTACAATACTGTAGGTAATGCTTACAATATGGTGGTTGAAGGTAATAATCTTATAAAAGATAAATCTGATGTGGCAAAAGGAAAACGTATTAGAAAAGAAGGGATTAGAAAGATAACTAACATTATGTCGTACATGGCCTTTCGTGATGGGGCTTTTTACACCACAGCAGTTGCAATGGGTGGTAAGGTATTAGGAGGAATGCTTCCATTATTTGGTTTAGGGTTTGACGATGATGAGCCTAAAGAAGAAGAGAAAAAAACATTAGGTGGTTTAACAATGACAGAACAAGCTATAAGAAATTTTGTATACGAGTGGCAAAAAAATCAAAAATTAATTATAACTAAAGCAGAAAATGGAGAAATAAAATTTACTGATGCTTCAACATTTGATCCACATCAACTTTTAGAGGCTAATATAAATGTTTTGTTACAGTCTAAAAACTGGAAAGATGCTTTAGCTGGTCTTACTACAGAGCAAATGAGGACATTTGCAAGCACTGATTTTGTTGTACAGGCTTATTTAGATGCTGATAAAAAATACAAAGGAAAAGGGAAGGCTGGTAGTTTTTTAAATGATTTCTTAAGACCTTTTGCAAGCAGAGCTTTGATGCCTGGTACTATATTGTCAATCGAAGATGCTTTTGGAAAAGGGTTTTTATCAGGAAGGAATATTACGGAATCTAAAGTAGGTAAGTTATTTGGAAAAAGAGATTACACAATAGATGTGTCTAGGCAATTGTATTTTAATTTGTTACCAGAAAGAGCAGCTCAAATGAAAGCTGAAAAAGTTTACTATAGAAGTATTTATGCATTTAAAGACTATCTTAAACTGGGAGGTGGATACACAAAAGAGGATTTAAAAGATTTAGATAAAGCTTATCAAGAAGTTGATGAAGATAAAAGAGAAAGCTTTTTATATACTTTAGATCAAGTTAAAATGGCTGCTCTTTTAGGCGCTTCATCTAAAGAAATTAAACGTACTTTACTTTCGAGAAATATAGGGTTTAGTAAAAAAGAAATAAACGCATTAGTAAGAGGAGGTTATATTCCTTTAAAAAGAACTCCCGGTAGTTCTAAAAGAAAAAAGAAAAGCGAAACTCAAAAAGCACTAGAATTTTGAAACATTTTGATGAACATACTTTAATGCTACAAAGCTATTACGTTATAACAAATAAAGTTGGTTACGAGCAATTACTAAATAGAGATATAAAAGTTACTTTGATATTTGACCCTACTGATGAGTATGATGACAGAAGCGAAGTGTTTGACGAATTAATTGAATACTTTGAAGACCTGGAAGAATACGAAAAATGTGCAGATCTTTTACATTCTAAAAAATTAATGAATGATTTGTCGGAGGTGTGATGATTTAATGAATCATAAAGGTTCTAAGCAAAACGGATTCTATTATATTTGTAGAAAGTGTAACAGTGTTATCCCTACCTCAAAAGAAGTGAGTTAATCTAGCCACTTGCCCAAGCTCTTTATGGTGTACAAACCCCTCACAAGCCTTAGGAGCGCCTGTAAAGCCTTTTCGTGCGTGCCAGCTGTCAGCTGCCGAAGGAGACCTCATGTACTCTACAGTGACTCCTATGAAGTCCTTAGCGTCTCTCCACTTATGTTTGACTTTATGATGTATATGGTGTAAGTACCAGTATCTAGTCTTTGTATTAGCCCACATGTGAGGTTTTTCCTGCGCCATAAGAAGCGGTAGGTTATCCATTTTAGCTCCATCACCATGCTCTAAGCCTATTAAAGATGTTCCATACTTATAATACTTTCTATGTGCTACTGTAACGTCAAAAGTTATATCTTTTGCTTTACGGAACCAAGCTTGTAAAGTGTGAGCTAAATGAAAGCCTGATTGATAATCATGATTACTCATACTATGAACTACATCTACTGGAGCAATCTTTCTTAACGTCTCTATACACTCTACATATAAAGCTAAAGCAAGCTCGTAGTGTTCCCACCACTTACCATCCGTGTCCTGTGGTGTTCCTTTAGTTGTTGTGCTATAAACATTGTCAATATGCAACACATCATTACCTATACAAAACAAAATCTTCTCTATTTGGAATCCTTGAGCTTTATCAATCAATCCCATTATACCTTCCATAACTCTTTTTACAGCAATCTCAGAATTATAATCTTCACCGGTTTCTATAGCACTAGCATATTTACCAATATGAATATCAGCAGGATTTATTACTAGCAAGTGAGGTTCGGATTGTTTTTTTCTTTTAATTTCAGTGTAGTCAGGGGAATATTCTTCGACAAACTTATTGACCTTATCAAAGATTAAGCTTTCTTTTATATTTAAATCTTCTTTAGTTACAATTGAAAACCTATAGTCACCACTAGCGCTTTGCCAATGCTTAACACTAATAACATCATCTTTATCAATCCCTCTTTCGTTTAAGTGATTGGTAAGAGCAGAGTTGTCGTTTACGTTGTCTATGTTATTAGCACGAAGCTCTCTAATCATATCTACCTCTTCAATAGATAATCTAAGTCTCGGGCCTTCAGCCTTTTTAGACTTCATCCGATAAAGAGTGAATTAGTTCTGTCATAATCTTACAGATGTTCTGAGCCTTTAGTTTAGCCTCATTATGGTCTCTCTCCATTAAGTCTTCATATAGTTCAGTTACAAGGTCGTGAGAGTTATTAGTCACATAGTTAATGTGGTTAATTGCATTTAAATCGTCACCTGAAATTTTAGAAGCCATTAGTTGTCCATTATTATAAAGATAGTAAAATTATTTAATATTCATATTATATATATAAAATGCCATGGATTTATCATTTAGTTTAAATGAATTTAAGGTATAAATAATTTTTTCTATTCTAGAGATTTCTTTTAAAACTCCTAACAACTCCCTTGTGTCTAACCTGATTCTGTCCTGAAGCTTAGACGGTTTATTATAAGAGCAATTGTATATTATAAATTGATTTAATTGAGTTTTGTAATTATTATAATATTTAATGTCTTTATTTAACCTTCTCCTTGACTTGTCTACTACTTTAGTTTTTAAGTTATATTCTATTATTGTTTCTTTCATTTACCCTTTGTATACTTCAGTTTTAAATCCATAACTTTCTAACTCTTTTAATCTATACTCTTGAAGCTTTGACACTCTGCCTGTTGGTTTTTTTATTTCAGAAAACAAAACATTACAGTTTTTAGGAAACGCCACAAGATCAGGAATACCATTTTTGTTAGTCTTAATTAATTTTAAAACATAATAACCTTCAGCTTCTAACTCTTTTATTCTTTTACTTTGTATCTGTTGTTCTGTCATTTTTATAATCTAAATAAAATCCTATAGCTACAATTAAATTCATTCCTAGTGAAGACGCTATCTCAACAAAGTCATGAAAAGAATGGATGGAAAGGTGTATGTGTCCTACTACCCAAAAAGGAATGGCTAAGTTCTGACTCACCCATATAATTGTAAACTTTATAAATTTCATACTACCTTAAGGTTAATAAATCTCTTTTAAAATGATTTAATGTATAATCTTTTTTCTTAATTACTGTTTTATAAATCTGATGCTCTATACCATTCTCAGCGAACACCCAGTAAATTTTATTATATTTCCTGTCTTTAGTAGTCATCCTATCTCTTGACTGCCAATAACTTGTAGCGCTAAAATCTATATTGTAATACACAAGAGCTTCAGCTTCTTTTAAACTAATACCTTCTCTTCCTGAAACAATTTGTAATGCAATAGACTTGTTAGTGCTTTTAAATTCTTCCAGGTCATCCGTCACATTGTCTTCAAGTATTCTTTTAATAGCCTCAAGTTCTTTTTTAAATTTATAAAATATTGCAATTTTTTTACCCTTAAAAAAAGCTTTTATAAATTCTGCTTTACTGTAGTCGGTTACATCAGAGTTTCCACTTTCAAATTTTACAGTTCCAGAATACAGTTGATGCACTTTAGACATAAGTTTTACAGCTGTGTCAGCCAATACCACCTCGTTTTCTCCCTCTAATATCCTTTCTTTTTTTAACCTAACAATCATGTTGTGAGTTTGTTGAGCAACATCGACAATTAAAACCTCTTCAGTCACTTCTGTTTTAAATCCCGCTTCTTTTTGTGTAAAAGAAATCATGTATGGTTTCATCTCATAAAGAATAGAGTCTTTACCATCACTATAATCATTTATACTTGTTGGCCCTATTTTTTTTTGAGTAATATTAATATACTCATGTGAAAACTTATAAAAGCTTTTATGATGTTTAAACGGGTTGCCTGGTATAGCATAGACTTGATGATACATTTGAGAATAAGACTCTGGCGTAGGTGTCCCAGATAACAATATTACATAGGGATTTTTGTTTATTTGTATTAAAGACTTTATATCTTTAGCTCTTTTACTAGGTTTAGGATAAGCTCCCATTCCATGAGCTTCATCACATATTATAACATCATACGGAGCTGAATCTATTTTATGAAGCGATTCATAATTAATAATAGTAATATTAAAATCAGGATTAAGTAAGTTGTAGTCATCTTGTATACTTGATATTGCTTTCTTTTTCGTAATAAACAAGACGTTAGAAACAGCAAGAGTCTTACTAATACTCAAACTCGTAAGCGTCTTGCCAGTTCTAACTTCCATGGCAAGATAAACAAATTTATGTTCTTTTAAAACATTTACACCTAATCTAACAATCTCTTTTTGATAATCTCTCAATTCCATAATTAAAATTCTATTTCTGTGTTAACTTCTAATTCGTGTTTGTTTCTAAATCTAATCCACCTACCTGTGTCTTTTCCCTCTTCAGGATCGCAGTCATATTTAAATTGATTGTATGCTACAAGCCACTTATAAAACCTGGTTCTTGATACGGTCATTTTAGCTTTTGGCGCAAAATCAGGGTTGTCTTCTATAAAATCTATATACAATTCTTGTTTATAAATCCTTCTGTTTACTTCTAATTTGTCATTAAAAGGCATACCTTTTACAAGCCCACACCACTCTATAAATTCATGACATGACTCAGCAGACAATCTTCTAATTTTTAAATTAACAAATTCACTTTTAATTAATCCATGCGCAAGATAAATTTGCAGAGATTCAATCATGTAATTATCAAAACTACACCATTCTTCATCATCCCATTCGCCAAACATTAACTTTCCGAAGTCTCTTAAAGGATTAAAATCCTTGGTATAATGTTGCGCTAATTCTAATTCCCATTTCCTTCTTTCAAAAGAACTACCCTTGCCTCTAATCGCATAGTTTGTTGTAATACATACTTTTGGAGATTTACTAAAAGGAATCTTAATAGCATCTTTATTTTTCTTTTCTAAAGTCAAACCCTCTGTTACTACAGAAAACAACTTTTCAAAATTAAAATGTTTACTAACATCATCAAAACAAAGTATTTGTGTGTCAGCTGATACCAATTGGTAAGCAAAGCTTTTGTCAAAATTAAAAGACTTGCCATCAATTACAACTAATTTTTTCATTTGCCCTAATGCAGTCATAAACAATCCTTTACCAGTACCACCTTCAGGATTATCACTTATAACCTCATCATTTAATATTGTTGCCGGGCAGTAAGATAAATTTTTCCATGCATGAAGCAAGTATCCTATTGTAGACCTCATAGAGTTAATTCTACTTTTGTCTTTACCACAAATATTTTGTATAAAAGATTTATAGTCACAATCAGTAGACTCACAAGAAATATAAGCTCTGTCAATCACATGGTCTTTCCAAACGTATCCTCCTAAATCTAAATAATCAATTGAAGTTATGTTGTCATGTGTAATTTTTACAGCTGAATTATTAAAATATAAGTAAGCAGTAGACTTAGTGTCTTCAATAAAATAAACATCAATAGAAGATAATAAAGTTAAAAACTCCTCTCTAAAATACCTGGTGTTTTCAGCAAAATAATTATAAGCTTGTATTTCGTCTAAATTTATTAAATGATTAAGTATAAAATCTTTTATTTCTTTTTCCGAGGTATGATCAATTAAATTGTTTGTTACTTTAACAAACACATAATTTTTACTACCCTCAGGATTAAACTTATAAAACCCATGTTCTTCTAAGAAATGTTTAAACAGTATGTGTTCTATTTTTATAACACCTTTATCTGATTGTGTCCAAAACCTTGAGTTAGACTGTTCTTCTTCGATTCTATTAATAACATTATCAATTACTCCGACCTCAATTTTAGAATCTTCTAATTCAGATCGGATTTCTTTTTTTGTTACTCCTCTTTTTAATTGAGCTTTAATTTTATCTACTTGCTCCTGGTCTTCATAGTATTTAGTTCCAAAGTTTTGTACTTGTTGGTAAGCAGAATGTATTGTTCTTTTAATTTCGTTTCTATTAAAATCCTTGCTTGAATATCCATTTAAAACATACTCAGCTAAAGTTTTAGAAACACCAAAGTCATTAAATGCAGAAGCTAAAACAAAAGCATTATGATTTCTTTGCCCCTCTATCATAGGGTATTTTTTTTGCCACCATTTAGTTAGTATATCTACAATTTTATTTTCATCTGTAATTGGTATAGTAGGAATGTCTACATGCTTTTCAACCTCTGTGTATTGCTCTTCATAGATTTTATCCCATACACTTGATGTTTCGTTAACATGAATTAAAGGATCGTAAGATTCATAACAGACTCTTGAAATATTTTTTGATGTCTTATCAAAATAATCAGATCCGAAATAAATCTCCAGGCTATTAAAATAATTCTTATGATTATCTGGTTCTTTAGGAATTTTAACCAAAGCTTTCAATCCTTGTCCGCTAGGAGAAATAAAAACACTAAAAACAAATTTATCTTTACATAGTTTCTCTTTTTCCATTAACATATCTTTACTTGAAGGATAACCATCAAAGTCCAAGCAAATTAATCCGCTGTGTTCTTGCAGTGCGCCATCGTTTCTTTTATTAAACGTACCGCTAAAGCAAACTGCCGGAAGTTTTTGTTTGAATATGTTTCTGTTTTCTTTGTTTTTTTCGCTTCTTATTTTTTTTACTAAATCTTTTGAAGCACCTTCTCTTATTCTTTTTATGATTATATCTACATGTCTATAAAAGGGCTGAGAAGTCTCTTTAATGTCTTTAAATATGGTAATCTGCATCTGTTTGTTTAATTAAATTCAAGTGGTAGTAGGCACCAAAAGAGGACTCGAACCTCAATTACTCGTCAGTAAATCTCGCCTCCTCATCATGACATGAAATCAAAGAGTGTGGCTTTGCCTGATTTGATGCTTGGTTAGTTAAAAATCTAGTCCATCATCCACCGGTAGTGGTTTTGGAGCTCCTTGTTCAGGTTTAACATAAGGATCACTTAATTTTACAGAAAAAAACTTTCCTTTTGCACCATCTTTAACCCATCCCGCAATTTGCTGAAGAGTTCCGTCTTGTAGTTTAATTTCACCTTGATAGTGAGGTTGGTTGTTTTCTGGAGTTTTGTTTGGATTTTTAAACAGATTTCCATTCCCTGGTTTGTGTTCGTAATTACTTTCGCTCATTCTTTTATTATTTTAATTGTAAGTTCCAATTTTTCTAAAGTGTCAAAGAGAATAAAATCTTTCTCTCTTCTTGAATTACAAGTGTTTGGAACATCCACCCATAATCTATTTCTTTTTGTTGTATTTTCTAATTTAAAAAAATTATAAAACTTCCTTATGAATATAGTTATTAATGTCATGACTTTTATCATTGCTAAAAAATTTATTATATATTTCTGTTGCTTTCTCTACTTTATTCTTGCCACCTTCCACAAAATTAGCAGAACAATCATAGATTCCTAACTGAAAAGATTGCTTGTCTATTACAAAAAATCTTAATGGTCTATTGAAAAACCTTTGATACAAATAGGCTTGAGAATCATAGTTGTATGTTTTACAACTATACATAAATTTACTCATGTCATTTGTAGTTTTAATATCTATAACATAATCCTCTGTTATAATATCTGCTTTTCCTTTCCACTCATTACCCATGATAGTATCTACAGCCGGAACTTCAAACTCATTACCCTCAGCATAAATTTCATCATACATCTCTAAGTTATCTTTCATTGTATCAATTAACTTATCCAAGTGTTCTTTCTCTTTTTGAAGCAACAGAATTTCTCCTTCTGGACACGCTTCTTTGTATGCTTTAGTAGACCTGGATGCGACATCAATAATTTGATAGTCTTTTAATTTCTCTGGCTCTAACATTGCTGTATGAAAGTAAGATCCCTCTAACATGGCTTTTGATTTAGGTTGAGGAACTCTAAATAACTTAGGAAATTTTAAAAGATTATAAATATTAGAGTTAGACAAAAATTGTTGCCCATACTCTCCATAGTAATCTTCGTCATTCTTAAGTTTTTCTATTATTTGTGTACCATGTGGCACAACTTTTAAAAGACTTCTTCTAGACATTGCCATTGTATTTAGTGACAATAGTTTTTAAAGGAACTTCCTTGCCGTCTACATCAAAAGCCTTTCCATCATATTTAGCAGAGAATTTTAAAATTAAATCCTCAATACCAAGTTTTGAATCAGCAGATTTTTTGTTATTAGCAACAATAGTAGCCATAATACCTTTATGATTATTGTTAGCAGTTGACTTTTCTCTTAAATCTAAAACAAATTT
>Ga0209535_1001226_pt1 | contig 17621 bp, 40 predicted proteins | sample LinPmetageLP28_FD_184041 | JGI IMG/M metagenome (GOLD analysis project Ga0209535, IMG submission 184041) | Marine viral communities from the Pacific Ocean - LP-28 (SPAdes) (version 2) | ecosystem: Environmental > Aquatic > Marine > Oceanic | place: Pacific Ocean | collected 2009-08-22 | reverse complement strand
CTGAGCCACTACGTTGTCCAGCCCTGTCGGGACTCCGAGGCTGTTGGTGTTCAGGAACATCATGACGGCTTCGTCGTCGACGTCCATGCTCAAACTGATGGTGCCGCTTACGGGCTTGAGGTCGGTCAGCCATGCCTTTTTGGTGCTGGCTGTGGGATAGTATTTTGAGAAGGAGCGCAAAAGGCCCGAGGATATTTGCTCGGTGCCATTGAGCAGGAAAATGGCCTTCGTGTCCTGCACAGCACTTTCCGTTGTTCCAGTGTAGGAAGCGGCTTCAATGGTGAAGCGCAACAGGCACAGCTCGTCGCAGTTGAAAACCTTGCCAGCATCCTGCACCGCGTGGATGGCTACCCCGCCTTTGCTGAGGGGGAACTCAAGGATGCCACGGGCTATTTTGGAGAGGTCAAAATGCACTACGTCACTTGCGTTGGGAACAAGGTATAGCTTGGCTTTTTCCGCCCCTATGGTTGTGGGGTTTGTGCTGCGTCTGACTATGACGACAAACCTGTCGGGTGGTATTCCTCCATCGTCGTCGATAGAGTAGACAAGGTACTGACCAACTGGCCATACCTCCTGTGCTGGTGAGCTGATAATATCTGCGGCCATTACTTTGCTGTTGCTGTGATGTTTCCTATCTGCGCACTGATTTGCAGTGCTACGTCTTCGGCCTTGGCTTCGGCCAGCTTTTGCGCGTATCGTGGGTACATGGTTTCGTACGCCTCGGTCCAATACTTCACGCCCTTGATGCCCTTACGCTTGATGGAGCGAGCGATGAGGAAGGCCGCGCTTGCGCGGCGGTCGCCCCCTTTTGGGCCTATGTTCTTCACAAACTTGCCGTCCTTGGCGCGTGGTCGAATGCCTTTGTCTTTCATCCATTGCAGGATAGCAGGTATTGGGAGCTTGGTTTCGTTCTTGTACGAGTAGGGCGCGTTGCGGTTCTTCCTTGTGCCGTTGACACCCCAATGCAGGAAGCCAGCGTAGGGAAGGGGCGACCCAAAACGGACCGACCCCCCCGCTATGCTGAACGTGAGCGATTTCTGAAGGGCGCGTGAGGCCACGCCATAGGTCTTGTTTTTGCCTATGGTGCGGGAGCCAAGGTTCCGCTTCGCTGCGTCCCTTGTTTCCTGTGCAAACTCCTTCAGTATGCGCTCAAATTTTGTCACTTCCTGCGGCCCTTTCCGAGTACGATGGCCTGCACGATGCGCTTGAGGATATTGACAATCTTGTCGTCCTTCTTTGTTTCAGTCAGGGCCGTGATGGTTCCTGCGGCTGTCAGTACAGCGAGGGCCAACTCAGCCCAGTGTGATGAGATGAAATTCATTTGGATGGATTTTTGATGTTTTCGATGTCGTCTTTGGCCTGCTCGACATCTGTTTGCAGGGCCTCAATTTCTGCGAGGCGTTGGTTTACGAAGTCGACCAACCGAGTCATCATGGCCAGTTGCTCGGTGCCTGATACGCAGGATTTCTCCTCGTCTGTCCAGCTGAATGGGTTATGCATGGATGATGGTGATTTTGGTGTAGTAGATTCGTATGGAACCGCTGATTGTTGCAGTCACGTTAAACGCTAAGGTGTTCGATGTTTGGAAGGCCGAAACATTCAGGGTGCTCGACGTTGCTGTTTCCACGTTTGTGCCTGCTGTTGTCCATGTGGTAAATGGCAAGGAAGAAGGGAACAGACCGCCCGTTGTAGATGTGCCAACGATGGCCACCCCGTTGCTGTCCAAAGTGATTTCGTATTTGAGTTCGACCACAACCTGCGAGCCTGAGCTAACAGGTAAAGCAATCAGCCCGCTGCCTGTTGTATTTGTCCCAATCGCAAACCCTGCTCGGATGTCCGATGATGAATCAATGCTAAAGTTGCCAAGGGCGATGGTGCCAAAGTTTAGGCTCGTCAGGCCCGGCCCAAAACTCACGACATTTGCCGCGTCGGTGTTACCCTTCCAAATAGTCGTCTGTCCACTTGAGGATGAGCCTGTCAGTAGCGTGACGACCCCGCTGCCGTCATCCGTCAAAGAGCCGTTGCTCACGTTCAGGGTGGCAACAGACAAAACATCCGTCACATTGTCCAAGGTCTTCACACGCAGCAGGCCACGAGAACGGAAGGGCTGTGGGTCTGTGCCTTCAGGGTCTACCCCTGTCAGCGGTGCGTTGCATGAGTCGTATGTGTAAGCCACCCCTATGCTCAGGCTGAGCAGGGTGCCAGCCAACACGTTGCTGCGCTCATCCTCCAGCGGGAGTATCTGTGCGCTTTGCAGGTCGTAGTCGTACCCGAACTGAAAGATGGTGCCCCCGTTCTCGATGTCTGCAAGGATGTCCTCCGCTGCCTGCTCGCTTGCGCTGATGACCTGCTTCTGGAAGTCCGTTTTGTCCTCGTCGCGGGGTGGGCTGTCAAGGATGTAGACCTCAAGGTTGTACGTCTTGACGTTGCTGTCGTACCCTCCGCCCGTGTACACAAGGTGAAGCAGCGGGTAGACCTCAAACTTGTCGAGGTCCACGTCACTGGGTGAGCCGTGGCTGAAGGTTTTGAGGAAGAAGTGGTTGGCCACAAACTCCTCAAATTTGGTGACGATGTTGCTGTACGTTATCATGCTGTTGCTTGCTTGCGTTTGTGTTCGAGGTCCTTCAGAAACGCCAAGTGCGTGAATAGATGCCCCACAGGTGTCCGCGTGACCGAATCCATCTCAAGATACGACTCCCCTGCCAGCGCGTAGAGGACGGGATACCATCCCCATTTGGCCCCGAATGTGTCCTCCCCATCCCCGTCGCTATCAAAGAGGACCGCAAAGTGCTCAGCGATTCCTTCTTTGTACTGCAAAAAAAAAGCAGGGCACCCGCCACTTGGTCCGCTGGCATCGTTTTAAGCTCTTCTGAGGACTCCTTTGCCGTATATGGGGCGATGGCATAGGATTCTCCCCAAGTGCGCTCTATGGGCCTAAAAAGGACGCTCATGAGCTTGTGAGCATTTGGCCAGAAGTCAACGCTGTATTGTTCAGCGTCGATGTACTCGCCCGCTGTGAACTCGTCCCAGTTCGGAATGAAGCCATATTGCACCCCGTTCAGAGTGAACGTGGGCAGGTGCCTTGTGGTTTCCTTGGCCCTGACTTCCAGAAGGTGGTCGTACCCAGCCTGAAGGAGGGCGTGAGGCAACTGCCTAAGCTGTTCCACAGGCTGGCCCGTGCAGGACTCAAGGCAGGTGAGCATATCGTCCGATGTTTCCAGCACCTGCAACTGACCGAGGGTCAGGTCTTGGAACCGAGATGGGAGGCGGAGCTTCATGTGTATATAACGGGATTTTTGTGATTGCTTACGCTGTGAAAGTTAGGGCATAAAAAAAGGAGCCGCGAGGCTCCTGTTTGGTTGTTCGTTGTTGTGCAATCACATTGACAAATCGCGCAACGTATTTCTTAGGGTAGCTAATTCGGATTTCAATTCGTCGATTTCCTTGTTGCGGTCCTGCAAAGATTCCATGTTGCGTTCGGCTCTACTCCTTGCAGTGTCGCGCTCGGCTTCGAATAAACGGGCGCGGCGTTTGTATGCTCGCAATTCCATTTGCGTTTCACGAAGTCGGTCGTCTTGGGTTGTTGTTGCGTTGTTCATGTTGTGTGTGTTTGTGTTTGTTGTTGTTCAGGCGAGGCGAGCCTCCTTTGCGCGGGAGAGGTGGACGCGCGCCTGCCTCATACCCCACGCCTCATCTTCCATGCCGTTAGCTTCTGCGGCTAGTTCCAGATTTGATACGATTTCGAGGGCTACTTCTATTTGAGAGAGGGTCGTCTTACGTGTGTTTGTTGTGTTGTTCATAGTGTGTTTGTTTAGCGTTCAGCTCTTGTAGTCGACCTGCACGTAGGTGTTGCCATCGTCCTTTGGCTCGGCCATGACATCAATGAACTTGTAGCCGCTCCACTTAGCGAAAGCCTCTGCGTATTCGAGGGCTTCTGCGTACGTGTCAAAGTTCAAGCGAGGACGTGCACCGTTGTCGTTGCGCAATGCGTCAGGAGTTGAGCAAAGTTGTGCGCTGTTGTAACCAAAGGCTTCGTTGCGAGAGGTGAGAGTGATGCAGAACATTTTTGTGTGTGTTTGTTTGTCGTTGTTGACATTGCAAATATGGGGTCATCACCTGCAAAGAACCAAACTTTTTTTCTCTTTTCTTTGAAAAAACCTCTGAATCCCTTGCGTAGCCTCGGAACTTTTTTTCGAGAACCCTCGTAAGTTATGTCATGTGGTCCACCTTTATCATGAACCTGCTCCTGCTGCTCACAGCATACGGCAACGCCATCGACCCAAACAGCGATGCAGCGGCCTTCGACTACAACGGCAACGGGTACATTGACTCCTACGACCTCCTTGTGCAGCTCAACAAGCAGCCACCAATCATCAACGAATAATTCACACGCTATGCTCCTCGTCGCTCAACTCATTTCCATCACTTATATTGTCGCCATCACCTTGGCCTTCATCCACGCATACAAGACACGCGCACCGCAATGAGCAAGCAAATCGTCAAGGTTGTGGCCAGCAAGGACTTCAAGTTCTTCCACATTGATGCAGGCTTGGACAAGACGGGCCTGCAACGTATCGCAACGGAAACCAGCGAGGAGGGCATCGCCAACCACGTACTCTTGCCAGCTTTGGAGAAGCTCGTGTTCCTGCACTTCCCTGAGCTGAAGCACGAGGTAGCCATCGAGGTGCATATCACTTGGGTCTAACCCACGGCGTACGCTCCGAAGTTATGGCATAAAAAAAGGAGCCGCGAGGCTCCTGTCTTGCAAACTCGTCTCGGCTTATGCCGCATTGACGAGATTGGCAATCTGTTCATCTGTCCATCCATTCTTGAGGCAACGATTTGCCGCAGGTTGGAGAAGAGTTTCAAACACACACTCTTGGTCTCCGAGTGTCTTCCAAGCAACTGCCGCATCGTGCAGTTCTTGGGCAAGGATGTCGGTAAAGGACTTCTCCTCGCTTGTGAGGAATCTGGGGGTAAGGGAATCAATCATGGTGCTAAGATACAACTTTGTTTTCCTTCTCCAAGCAAAACAACAAAAAAGATTGATTTTTTTTTTAGCCGAGGGAGTACTTCCCAAAGTTGGGGTTCGTCTGGTTGAAGGTCATCCCATATCGGGCAGCGTCGATGAAGTGGTTGAAGGCATCCACAGGTTCATTGAGCTGCTTGCCGTTCTTGTCCTCCTTCCACTTGTAGTTGCGTAGCTCCTTGATGCCGTTCACGCTCCTTGCCGTGACCATCAGGGGCCTGCTTCTCATGTAGTCGATGCCAGCGCGTACCGAGTCCCTTCCCTTCCGTGCTGGGTGCATATTGAAGCCGTGGCCGTGTATCTCGTCGATGCTCTTTGGCTCTGCGCTGTCTGCCACCACCATTGTGCCCCTGCCTACCTCTGCGTCCCTCAGCGTCTGCGAGATGGCCGCGTTCGTCAAGCCATAGGCATAGCACACCTCGTCAAGGCAGAAGCCCTCTCCGTCCGTGTAAACGCCTACGATGGCTGTGGGGTCGTTCGTGTAGCCGAAGTCGAGGCCATAGCACAGGAGCTTCCACCCGTCAGGCACCTGCTCTACCTGCGTCCAATGCGTGAAGATGGTCGCACGGCTGGCCCCCCTCTCACCGAGGCCATACACCCTCCAGTAGTTTTCATCCGCCTGCTTCAGGCGTTCAATCTCTGCGATGGTGCTGGGTGCGAGGTACGGGTTGTCCTTGTAGGTCGTCTGGAAGAACGTGTGGTCGTCCCTTGTCAGCACGTCGTCGTATATCCAATGGAACTCGTCAGAAGGGTTGTAGTCGATGATGACCCGCCCTGTGGTTCTCAGTATGAGCTGCCTCCAGTCCTCAAGGGTAAGCTCGTTGCACTCGTTCACGAACAGGATGTCACGCTTGCGGCCCCTCACCTTCTGCGGCTCGGATAAGGAGATGAACTCGACCATGTTGCCGAAGAGGACGTACGTGGCTTGGCTCTTGTTGTGTAGTGCTGGGTTGTACAGCCCCTCCCCCTCCAGTATCTGGAAGAAGTCCCTCATGACCGAGGCACGGATGGCTGGGAAGGTCTTACGCGCTATGGTGATGACGGCCCCTGCATTCTCGTTCTCGTAGCACAGCTCGATGAGTGCTTGCAGTATGCTGTACGTCTTACCCGAACGGGTGCCACCCTGATGCACCTGCACCTTTGAGCGACACCCCTTCACGTGGTAGTATGTGGCAGGCTGTTTCAAGTCAATGCTCGCCTTTTTTTAGTATGCCTTGATTGCGCCGTGATGCCCAATCGGGAGAAGGTAGCCGTACTCACACAGCTTGTCGGCGCACTCTTTGGCGGCTACCCCTGTGTCAGCCCCTTCGTCGAGGGCGTTGCGAAATTCGCGGTGGATTTGGAATGAGGTCATGGTGTCTGTGTTTCAGGCTTAATAACTATGACGCGCCCGCATGTACATTTCAGCCTCTTTGCTTTTTTTAGGGTCCACACATAGCAGGGCCTCAAGAGCGTTTAAGGCGTAGGTGCGGCGGTACTTCGCGGCCTCTATTTGGCGGGGTATCGTTGGGGTGGACCCGCTTTGTAGCTCTTCAATTTCCCTTTGCGCATCGTCCCGCATAACTGCGAGAACGCGGGCGGCGGCCGTGAGTGTGTTTCTGTAATTGTTCATGGTGTGTTGTTTTGTGTTTGATATGATTGCAGCTTATTGTGCGAACCTGTCAGCGGCGGCGTGAAGGGCCTCCTCTTTACGCGTGATTTCCTTCCTCAGCTGATACACCTTCTTATCATGCGACTGCTTCTGCTCATACATGAAGTGGTCTTCGAAGTCCTCATCGGTCACGTACATATAGCCGTGCTTCTTCTTGAACTCTTTGATGAAGGTTTGTCGTTCCTTCACGGCCTCTTGGTGTGCCTTCCGAGTTTCTGCGTATTGGGCCGCCGCCTTTTCCAAATGTGTCATAGTGTTTTGTTTTGAGATTTGTTTTCGTTCGTGTTAGGCCCACACAGCTGAGGCGTAGGGGCCGTTTCCTTGTCGAGCCCATTCGTGCCCGTTCTTTACCTGAATTTGAATCTTGCGGGTCCTCGGGTGTCCTCCGAAGGTGGTTTCTACAATGAGCCAATTTTTGGTACGGCTCACGACCTTAAAGCCCGAGAGCAATCCGTTCAGGACGTCTTGCTTGTTGACGTAGCACTTGCCAGCTTCGAAGGCCGTGGTGATGTTGGTGGTAGTAGTCATGACGTGTGTTCGTTTGTGGTTGAATTGTGAGGTTGCGGTTCAGATGCCCCAATCAGTACGATTAAATGTGAACTTCATGAAGTGGGTAAAGTGACGTTTCAATTCTGACGCCTCATCCAAAAACGATTCGAAGTTGTCAAAGGCTTCTTTAGACGCGTACCCAGTCAAGTGCCACTTCTTATTCATGCCGCATTGCTGAAGGGTGAAGATGCACCCGTCGACCTTGTACATGTATTCGAAAGAATAACGCTTTGGAAGGTTGGTCACTTTGTTCATGGTGTGTTGTTTTGTGTTTGACATGGCACAAAGATGCAACATTCTTTTCCTTTCCACCAAATAAATCACCAACTTTTTTTGTTTTTTTTTACGTCACTGAGCTGGAATCATCGCCAAACCAGCGAAGCGGCTTCTTCTCGGCCACTTCAATCTCCTGCCTTTCGACGTAGCCGCGTTGCTTGCCCTTGGTCTTCAGGAAGAAGATGGTGGCTGCTGGGTTGCCCTCTTTGATGAGCTTGTGAAGGTGATGCTCTGCAAAGTCCAACACTACCTCTGGAAGGTTGTGACAGGCTTGCTTGTACGCCTCGTCCTCTTTTATCCAGTTGTAGTGGGTCTGCCGTGAGATGCCCACGGACTCACAGGCCATCTTTACAACGCCCAAGGACTTGGTGAGGGCTTGGACCATCGCCACCTTTTTTGGGTCTTTGATGTCCAACTCTGTCAAGGTATCATCTTCTCGCAATGCTTGCATGGCTTTGGTTCGTTTGTTGCTTCGTTGGTCTCTTGGGTTTCTTCGGGCTGCCATACGTCGAGACCCCACTCGTTCAGTTCGCTTGCGTCCCACTCGTTTGCAAGCATATCCCAATCCCACTCTCCGTACCCTATGTTGTCCTTGATGATGAACTGCTTCTGCTTTACCTCATCCCATGAGGCGACGTAAACAGGCACGATAGGAATCTTTGCCTCTATGCAAGCCTTGAGCCTCATGTTGCCACCGAGGACCATGTGGTCGGGATTGACGACGATGGGTCGCGCTTCCAACATTTCGGGGAAGTCTTTGAGGCTTTGTACAAGCTGCCTGAACTTGTCGTCACGAATGATTCGCGGGTTGTCAGGATTCGGACGAATCTGAGTTGTTTTCAAGGTATTCATCTGCGGTGTTTACTACGTTTCTGAGTGTCTCTCGTATATGGTACTTGTCAATGGCGAGATTGAGCAGTACCTCCCACGCTTCTGGCTTGTTTAGGTACGCACCCATCTCGGTCATGTCGTCCTTTGTCTTAGCTGTGAATAGGAGCCAGTCGTCGGCCTCGTTGAGCATACGTTTCGCTTTGCGGTTTGTCATGATTGCCTGAAGGTAGTCCATTTTTGGCGTACACGCCTGTCTGTAGCGATTAGGTTCTCTGCCGTCTGCACAGCATAGACAGCGGTGCTATGGTCACGCTTGTTGAATACGCCTCCAATGACCTTGTAGGTGAAGCCTTTGTCACGCAGGTGCTTCATGGCAAGGAAGCGGAAATCGCAGAGGTACTGATGCCTGTTGTGGCTCATCACGTCTTCCCAATCGACGCCCATGTTTTCGGCTGCCCTACGGCACTTCATCACCTCTTCGTGGAGGTCAGCTGGGCCTTCGTAGCTGTCGTACAGCTCGCCTATACGTAGGATGTGGTTCATGCGTCTTTGTCTGCTGATTGCAACAGCCTGCGCAGGTCCTTGACCATATTGTTATTGCAGGGCGCACACGAACTTCTGCGCTGTTTGCCTCCTGTCATCTTGTTGTGCCACTGAACGAGGTCTTCGTTCGTGTACTGCTCCTTGTTCTCCAGCATGTGCCTGATGGCATCGAGGTCGTCTTTGGTGATGGTGGCCCCCCACTTGTCCAGGGGGCAGCTTGACACCTTCAGGCGGGATTTGGCTGGCATGAAGCAGCCGCACAATTTGGAATCGGTGAAAGCTTCGGTGACGAGGGGTCCGCATGACTTGGTAGCCGCGACATAGTGCTGACACGCTCGGCAGGTGTCCATCCTCATCTCTCTGGTTTGTTTAGATACTAAGAGCATTGCGTAATTTTTTTCGGGTTCTGTGTAGTGACTGGTATAGAGTCGTGTGTGGTATGCCGCTTTCACGGCTTACGCTGCGTAAGTTGTAGCCTTCGAGGTAGAGCTTGAGCACCTGCCTATCAAACCAACGGAGGTGATGAGTCAGTAGCATGGCCTCCTCCCGTGCGATTTGCCACCCTATGTTGCTCTCGGCAACGATTTCCTTGCGCGGGGCATCGCGGAGGACGTAGAGGTCCTTGAAACTGCCTCTTGTGGCTTGCATCCACATAGCCGTGTGGAAGTACCCTGCTGGGTTGTCCATGATGCGCACAGGCGCAGCCTTGACCGATGCGGCATACGTGTGGTGTACGAGGTCGAACGGGTCGCGGTGCATACCCCTTGCGCTTTCCACAAGGTTTAGGTACTCCTCAGCGAACCACGCGTCAAAGGCCCTTCGTGCTTCTGAGTTCATTTACAAGCCTCTTGTAGTGGTGGTACATGGATTCGAGTTCGTCGCGGCTGAACTTGCGCGTCTGTTTGCTGGTTCGCAATAGCTTCTCGGCTGTGCCTTCCCCGTGGTCTTGGTCCAGCCTGATGCTGTACAGGTACTGCTCACCGCTGCGGAAGCCGTTACAACGCTTACACTGAAATTGGACGTTCTGCTCATGCCATCGAGTACTCATGCAGGCGCGGCTCATGAAGTGGCCAGCGTCAACCTCCGACCAATGTCGTTGTGACCGACACGTATAGCACTCGCCCATACCTCGATGGTCTGTGACGCGGAGCCTGACGAACTGCGAGAACACGGAGTCAAGTTTCTTGACTGCCGCGCTCCTGTTGAACCTCTTCTTCTTGGGGGCTTTGGTACGGGATGTGCTTCCACCTTCCGCGCTCGTCCGTTTCAACGGGCTTGATGTCTTCCTGCTGCGCCCTTTGTTGCTGTTTTTCTTCACGTTGCTGTTGGTAGCGTTTGTACATGGCCTTCACCTCCTCGTCGCTCATGGTGTCAGGGGTCACCTTTTTCAGCTCACCCCAAGCCTGCTCTCGACGCTCGGCTCGCTCGCCTTCGTACGTTCGGAATATAGTCACAAGTTCGGGCAACTTCAAACGCTCGTACTGCACGGGGTACTTGCCTGTCTTGAGGCGTTGCATGATGATGGCCCACTCTTCGAGTTTCATAGCAGGGAACTCCGTGCGCAGATGTTCCACGGCAAACAGCAGGTCCTCGTCGGTGCGTATGGTCTTGTTCATGTCCAAGGCCATCAGCGTCTTCTTCAGGAGCAGGATGAGGGCCGCTTCCGTCTGGGCTGGGTTGGCATTGTACGCGGCTGTCACGTTGGTGCCGTGTGCCCACGCCTGTTCAGGGCTTAGAACTGAGGTTCCTGAGATGTGCTTCAATGAGGCTCCCGTCTGTCGTTCCAGTTGGTTCATGTTTGGTTTGTTTAAGTGGGAAGAGGCCCTGCCAACACCACGCCACGCTCTGCGCGATGATGGCGATGGCTGTGGCCTCGCTCCCGTTGGACATTTTTTGTAGTTGGTGAAGGGCTGTTTGCAGTGACTTGTCATTCTTGTACGTGAACCTGTGCTGGGCCTTGCGCATTTCAAGGTATCCGTTCCAAGCTGTCAGGAACTCTTCTGATTCCCAAGGCATCACAACCGCCCCCTCTTTCAATGTATTGTAGTTGTATTTGTCTATTGTATTAGTAGTGACGCTTTTTGACTTGGCAGGAACGTCTTTTTGACCATCCTGAGTAGTCATTTTGAGTAGTCTGCCTTGTCGTGAGGTGATGTACCTGTTGCGGCCATCGCTCCTGACCTCTACGTACCCCATATCAGCCAGCTTCTTCACGGCCCTTGCGATGGTGCTTTTGCTCACTCCGTACTCCTTTACGATGGTGTCATTGCTCTTGTAGAATGACTTGCCATTGCCACTGAAGGAATCAATCTCTGCGAGCAGGGCCTTCTCGGTCAGGGTCATGGCTGGGTCCAGCCACACCTCGGCAGGAATCCACACGCCTTTGAACTCACGTTCAATCATGGGTACGTCTGTATGACCCACCACCTTTCCTTCCACGGGTCCCACGTCTTGACACCCTTGTAGTGCGTACCCTGTGATGAGGTGTGGTACTTGCTCGACTGGTTTGCGCTTTTGCGGCCTTGGAGGGAGCCGTAGCCCCCTCCGTCAATCCAGCCTTGTGCTATCTTCTTGTCGCTCATGTTTCATGCGTCGGTTCCAGCACCTCAATCTCGTGCTGTCGGTGCATGACTTCCCCCTGCAACTGAAGGTACGTGGTGTCCTTCTGCGCGATGATTTCGGGAGCGTGTTTCAGGATGCCCCTTGGGTTGCGTCGAATCCAGTTCTGGATGGTCTGTGTAGTGACCCCAAGCTCCGTGGCGCATTGGCGAATCGTGCCGAAGTGCTTTTTGATGTAGCTCTTCATGACCTGCTGTATTTGAAAAGGCCCCACAACAGGCTGACCTCCTTCTTAGGAGATAGGTACCGCGTGTACTTTGCATTCGGTGCTTCAACCCTTGGCCTGCGAATCTTGTACTCGCTGCACTTGAAAGCGATTGCCGCTGTGGTGCGGCCCATATGTTCCGCGATAGCTTCGTTGCTGGCTCCATCGTGGGCCAGCTTCTTGATGGTGTTGACCTCTGTTTGGGTCCAACGCTTGTTGTTGTTAATCATGTTGTTTCGTATTCGTTCATCATTTCAATGTCTTCGGCAGGACTTGTAACCCTCTGCCAGTGGGTGGGTGTGAACAGGAACTCTCCCCCGTACCCGTTCCCATCGTATTCGTAAACCACGTACGTGGTCGGGAAGTCGGTGTCAGGGGCATACCAACAGACGAGGTAGGTGCCTGCCTCTGCTGGTATGCCTTGGCTCCATTTCCATGGCCATCCGTTCATATTACGACCTCTCCTTTGAGCTTCAAACGAGCTTCCAAGGCAAGGCGAGCGTACTGCATGACCTGCTGGTCGTAATTAGGGGAGCTGACATCGAGTGCGCCCATAGCACATTCAACAGCCCACGAGGCGATGATGCCTTTCGTGGTGTCTTCGTTGCCACCTCCTCCAGAGCGAGGATTGGACCCTCCTGAAAATCCCGGCATATCAAGCTTGAGCTTGGTTCCGTGGTGGGTGCTTTGTGAGGTGTACTCCACCTCCATGCCTTCCTTCCACTTCTTTTGGGATTTGGCATTGACTTGACCAGCTGTGCCGTCATCGAGTTCGACATCAAAGACATACATTAGTCCGTAGTTGCCCGTGAAGTCGGGCGGGTTTGCGGGTTCTATCCGCGTGATTTTGGCTAGTGCCATTGTAACAGGGTTTATAGGTTGCACACCTTCCGAATGAAGGTGCTTATTTGTTTCTGTGTAGGGTTCTTCACCTCGCTGTACGGGACGCTGGGCTGGTACTGGTCGAGGTATGCAAGGATGCTCTTCATCTCTCCGTTGCTCATGTTCATGGGAAGCGCGACACCGAACTCGTGCTTCGTGTCTTCGTCCCACAAGGCTGTTGTGATTCGGTCGTCGATGCGGAACTCAAGGTCATCGTTGTACAGCTCGTCGCCTCGTGTGGCTTCTGCCCACTCTTGGTAGCTGTGGCCTTCCTCCTCGGGAGGCGTCAGGGGCTGGTCGGGTGTGTAGTACATGGTGTATGTGTTTGTTTGTTTGGTGCTTTAGTTCATTGTATGGTCTTGAAGAGACGTGCTGCGGTTGCCGAGTGCCTTTGGTAGTGTGCCCATGCCATGTCGCGCTCCTCTTGTGTTTCTGCGTAAAAACTTAGCTTGAGGAAGTGCTCGGCTGACTGCTGATGCGTCTCGTGGAGTGTGTTTGTTTCGTTGTTCATGACACAAATATAGGGATACTTTTCTTTTCTTTCCAAATCTTTTTTCACTTTTCCTGAAAGTTTTTTTTCAGGCTCCCCGCTGGATGCTCTTCTTGAAGTCGCTCCACAGCTCGTCGAACTTGCGTTTGAACTCGTCTGCGTCCCTTGCCACCTCCTGCGAGGTGATATGCGCTGACCACTCGTTGAAATCGGTTGCAGGCTGGTCAGGGTAGGTCGTGTGGCTGATGCCGTTTGGCTTGAGGCTGTTCATGAGAAGTAGTGTTGGATGGTTTGACGGATGTACACGTCCTCGGTGCCGAACTCCTGCCTCAAGGCCATGAGCATCTCCTTGCTGTTGTATCCTGCCTTGTACATATCCCAGTACGAGGCGTGAATGGCTTTCCTGATGCCTCCGTAGCCCTGCTGGGCGAGGATGGCTTTGATGTGTTGTGGTGTTGGTCGCATAGTGTTGTTTGTTTGGGGAAATAAAGGGAGGGTTGCCCCTCCCGTTTCTTGTTTAGTGTGCTGGGTAGTAGATGTTGAAGATTTGCTTTGGGCGGTTGCTCTTCGCGTCTTCGACCATGAGCAAACCTTTCCGTTGGAGCTGTGACAAGTAGCCTTTGAACTGGGCGGCAGTCATGATAGAGCCGACCCACGTGGTCTTCATCACATCGTCAAAGTAAGTGAACTCTCCGCCTGTGGATTGCATCGCTTCTTTTTGAATGCACTCAAATACAATGGCTTCGTTTGTGTTAAGGTTTTTCATCTCGGGGGTGTGTGTGTTGTTTTGCATGTCCCAAAGGTACAACTTTCTTTTCCTTTCGTGCAACTTTTTTGTACTTTTTCTTGTACTTTTTTTTCGTTTTCCTCTGTTTATGGGCGTTGTAGGGCCAAAAAAAAAGCAGCCCCACCGAAGTGAGGCCGCCCAAACATGAAACAAAGTCACTATACACCTGCAAGAGTGCCCTCGAATGTACGTCTTAATTCGCTTCGCGCACCTGCCAGCGGTAAGAATCACGCTCCTCACGCAGCTCAGCCCACCATCCACCTAGGCGCGGGGTGCTGAAGTTCTTCTCTGTGGCCCAGCCTGCCCACCTGTCACCCAGCTGCTTGTAAGAACCGAGCCTCATGTGGTGGACCGTCCTTTGTTCCAGCTTCATGCGGTGGTTGATGCGGTCAATCGTCACGGGATGGTACCACTTCTGGTGGTCATGGCCTCTGAGGATGAGGTCTGCATCTGGGAAATCCTTCTGGTCTATGTCAATGCCTAGCACACCCTTGGAACGCTTGGCCCCACCTCCATACCCGTGGTGGTAGTGGATGTTGAACCGCTGCTTGGCAGAGCCCTTTCGGTGTGCTGTGACGCATAGCCAGCCCGCATAGCCGCCAACTTCAACGTGGCCCCCTGCTTCGTTCAGGATTTGGGCTACGCGGTCTATGGGGCTGACCATCATGCGCTTCTCGATGTTCGTCTCGTGGTTGCCTTTGCTGATGAACTTGATGACGTCAGCGTACTTGGCCAGCTTCTCACCGACGTCCTGTATCACCTCGTCTACGTAGGTGCAGGATTTGTATTCAGGGCGTAGCTCGGAGTAGTTACCCCTTGGGTCAAACCTGCCTTGCATGAGGTCGAACAGGTCTCCAAAAATGAATACCCCCGCCCCAAGCTCTTGAGCCTCGTCAAGGTGCCTGTGCAGGAGTTCTCTGTCGCACTTCTTAGCATCGTAGTGGATGTCACTGATGAACAGGAAGTGCTGTGTGCCTTTGCGCTTTTTGAGGTCGGTGTTGACCTGATGAATCGTGCGGCTTTTTCTTAATAGGTCCATATTACGTTGGGGGATTTCTGTGGGTCCATGTCTACATGGATAAAATCCTCCCCAATTCCGAAACGTGTGAAGCCTGCATCGAGCAGGGCTTCGACCATAATAAACCGCTTCCGACTGCTCGGTACTGCGATGTCTACTGCCCACCCCAAGAGGTGTGAGCTTTTAGGGCTGGCTGCGTATCCGTCACTGAGGAGCTTGCGATTGTGCGCGACACTACGGAAACCACTCAGGACGATAAACGGGAAACCCGCAATATCACGCGCTACGTCTAACGCTTCAATGACGGACGGCTCCATCATCTCTCCTGAGCCTTCTTCGTCGGGCGAATCAAACTCTGACAGCTTGAAATACTTGTACATTCAGTGTGGTTCTTTATATGCCTTTCTTCGCGAGCAAAATTTTCAGCTCTTGGATGCCTTCGATGCACACCTTGAGCATATCCTTCAGCTCGCTCTGGTCATCTTCTAAACGATAGACGCGTCCCTTTAGTTTCGCCATCTCGCTGTTCATTGACACCCAAACACCCACAGCGGCCATAAGCGAAGGGACAAGTGTGATGAAGATGTCGGTGCTCATTTGTCCTTTGCTTTTGGCTTCTGCTTCGGTTTGCGCTCCTGCTTGGCCAGCCAAGCGCGAAGGGCTTTTTCGTTCTCTTGCCTGTTCATCTGTAGAGGTAATCCGCAAGGGTAGGGTTGATTTCACCAGCCGTGCCGCTGATGGTCATGCCGTTCTGGTAGTACACCTGCGTCTCGGGACTCATGTCGTTCGCGCTGTTGCTGTTGTACTCTGGGAAGGCACCGCTGTTCTGCCTGAGGTAGTCGATGAGGCGCGTGGTGTAGAACTGCGCGTTCTGCCGTGCCTGCTCTACCTCCCTGTGCAGGTCGTCCTCGCTGATGGCTGAGGTGTTTTCTGCTGTGCGTATGACGAGGCCCCCGTTGTCGAGCTGTACAAAAAGGTTCGGGAGCATCTCGACCATAGCCCACCACGCTGTAGCCTTCCGTACGTAGTTGTCGAGCAAGGTGGCGTAGTCGCCTGCTGGCCCACTGCCTGCAATGTCGGCCTTGAGCTTGTTCAGCAGGTCTGTTCCAAGGTACTGCTGCATATACTTGTCCTGAGAAAGGATGATAGCAGGGACCATAGTGGCCTCCTCCACCCCGCCATTGAGCTGGGTGATGCGCTTCATGTAGTCAGGGTTGACGAATAGGACTTCTGCGGTGAGTGCCATTACTTCGGTGTTGTGATGTTTTGAGGTTCGATGAATCCTCTGTTGGCCATATCGCGTGGCCGCTTGGCCACCTTACGTGAGTTGCGCTCCATAGGTTCAAGCCCTGCCTCGCGGATGATGGTTCGGGCGCGTGTCACGCTTATCTTCTTGTTGTTCTTGCGGAGGTAGGTTCTGCGCTCCCAAAAGTGCTGACAGCTGCCCCCTCCCTTGTACAGGAAGAGGTCGTAGTTGTCCGACCCATTAGGACCCCATCCGGGATTCGCTCCTGAGGCGGCTTCTATGTCTTCCTTGCGCCACACCCTGTTGCCTGCCCGTACCATACGCTTGCAGAAATCGCGGCTCTCGTACGTAGCTGTACCCTGTGAGCCTGTCACCTTGGGCATATATGCGTAGCGCACCTTGACCAGCTCGTTGTCCTGCTCGCTCTTGGCCTGTGGCGTACCGCTGGGTACCCTTGCAAAGGACCACATAGCGTCCTGCTGGGCTTCCGTGTCGTAGTCTACCCTGCGGCTGTCGATGAGTTCGTAGCCCTCCATGCTCTCGTCCTCTCCCATCTGCAACAGCATATCACAGGCGAGGTTGAGGGCATCTTCGCTGAGCTGCTGCTGTGGCACGTCCTCAGCGGGTGGCACGACGACCTCCGAGAACATATCCTCGGCTGTGGCCCTATCGAATCCAAGCATAGCGACAAGCAGCTGAATGGCCTGTGGGCTTGTCAGCTCACCCGTGCCAACCTTGGCTATGATGTCGACGGCTGAGCCAATCTGCACACCCGTGTACGACACTGCGACGTTGGCCTCTTCAGCCTCTGGCTTGTAGAGTGTCACCTGTGAAGGTGTGCCAGCAGCTCCAAGGATGCTTTCTACGGCCCTTGTGACGACCATCTGGAAAGGTTTGATGACATCCTCACCGAAGATTTCCTCTGCTGTCTTGAGTTCCAAGCCACCTCCGAGCTTGCCCGATACCATGACCCCAAACATCATAGGAGAAGTCACGCGGTGGCCCACCATAATCTTGGCCACAACCTCTTCCGACAGGAACTGGTACTGCTTGTCAGCATCCGATAGCGGGAACGGCTCGAAGTCGGGTTTCCTGTCGGGGCTGTCGCTGTACGTCACGATGAACTTGCCCGCGTTCGTCGCTCCTGAGAGCTGCCTTTCGATGTCGTTCCGAATCTTGTTGCGCTCCTCCTGTGCTGGCACCCCGTTCTTGAAGTGAATCGCAAAGGAAGGGGCCAGCCCATTCTTGATATTGTTGATGTGGTACGTACCTATCTCCTTGTCCAGCTCAATGTAGCTGACAGAGCCGATATAGTCGGGCTTAGGGTAGTAGTACGAACCCACGCTGAACGGCTTGACGTACAGAATCTGGTGCGGGTACTCGTTGGCCTCCTCAGGGGCGAAACATCGCACCATTTCAGGCTCGCACTTGCGGTCGTTCCAGTCCTTTGAGTAGTAGTAAAAATCGACTTTCTCGTCTTCGTTGACCTCTCCGC
>Ga0209535_1001224_pt1 | contig 17628 bp, 14 predicted proteins | sample LinPmetageLP28_FD_184041 | JGI IMG/M metagenome (GOLD analysis project Ga0209535, IMG submission 184041) | Marine viral communities from the Pacific Ocean - LP-28 (SPAdes) (version 2) | ecosystem: Environmental > Aquatic > Marine > Oceanic | place: Pacific Ocean | collected 2009-08-22 | reverse complement strand
ACAATAACCAATATTGAAGTAGACAATTTAAAGTCAGGTGTACTAGACACAGATCTTACAGCAGTCGCGGGTACAGACACAACCTTAGCTTCAGCAAAATCAATCAAGACTTATGTTGATGCACAGGTAACGGCACAAGATTTAGACATCAGAGGTGATACAGGCGGTGCATTGACTATTGATTTGGACAGTGAAACTTTGAGACTTACAGGCGGTACAGGTATTGACACCGTTGGATCTGGAGAAACAATTACATTTAACATAGACTCAACAGTGGCAACATTGACCGGTTCACAGACTTTGACAAACAAAACACTAACAAGTCCAACTATCACTAATGCAACGATATCTGAAATAATAACTAATGCAATCACATCAAATGGTTCCAATGCAGATATAAGCATACAACCAAGTGGTTCAGGAGATGTAATATTAAGTGGCATACGTATTAACGGAACAACATTAGACTCATCAGATTCAAGCTCAATTAATATCAATGAAGGATTAATTGTTGATGGAACAGCAACATTTAGTGGTGCAGTAACTATCACTAGTGGAACAATTACAGGAATAACTGATTTAACAGTTGCTGATGGTGGTACAGGTGCAAGTACATTTACTGACGGCGGAATATTATTAGGTTCTGGTACAGGTGCAATCACAGCCATGACAGCTTTATCTGATGGTGAAATGATTGTTGGTGACGGTTCAACTGATCCTGTTGCGGAAAGTGGAGCAACCTTACGTACATCTATAGGAGTTGGTACTGGAGACAGTCCACAGTTTACAGGAATAGAATTAGGAGCCGCAACTGATACAACAATTACTAGAGCAAGTGCAGGTGACTTAAACATTGAAGGAAATATAATTTACAGAGCAGGTGGTACAGACGTACCGGTTGCAGATGGTGGTACAGGTGCATCTAGTCTAACTGACAATGCAGTTTTGACAGGTACAGGCACCTCAGCCATAACAGCAGAAGGTAATTTAAGTTTTAATGGTTCTACTCTTGGGGTAACTGGCAGTGCAACCGTGTCTGGAACAATTACTTTGGCAACGCAAACACAAGAAACTTCAGGTACAGTGACAGTAGCAAGTTCTTCTGCTTCAGTGCTAGACAGTTTTGCAACTGCAACATTTAGAAGTGCCAAATATATTGTTTCAATAAACAACACAGCCAACACTAGATTTGAAACTGCAGAATTACTGGTAGTACACGACGGTACAAATAGTTTTATACACTCATCAGGAGTTAGTTCTTCGGGTGATTCAATGGCCACTTACACCACAGACATCAACAGTGGAAATGTTAGAATTTTAGTTGTGCCACAATCTGCTGATTCAACAGTTTACAAGTTTAAACGTACATTGATCGTAGTTTAATAGTCTAGTTTTTTTCACTAAATATAAGCAAATATGGCTCAGATATTAGTTAACATTGGTACGAGTGAAAACTCCGGTGACGGTGACGCAATCAATGTAGCTGGCTCTAAGATTAACTCCAACTTTACAGAATTATACGCAAGACCTTCGGTAGCATCGCACATTGGGATGGTTCAAAATAATATATCAAGCACATTGACTAATGCTGATATTACTTTACAAGCATCAGGTACAGGATCAATTGTTTTTCCTGGCATTAAAATAAATGATAATAACATCGAAGGCACAAGGTCAAACGAAGACATAAAACTTGTACCATCAGGATCAGGTAGTGTGGTTTTTGCTGGTGTGGCTTTTAATGGTTCGTCAATTTCTGCTACTGATTCTTCAAGTATTAATATTAATGAGAATCTAATTGTAGATGGTTCATTAAATGCTTCAGGAAACGCAGTGTTGACAGGCGCAGTAACAATGGGTTCTACCTTGACTGCTACTGCTGGACTATCAACTTTATCACAGCTATCAGTAAGTGGCACAACTACACTTGGAACAACCAACATAGATAATATTAGTATAGATGATAACATAATTTCCACATCTTCAAATGCAGATTTGTTTATTACTCCTGGGGGAGGAGGTGTAGTAAACATGACAAATTTGACTGTTGATTCATCTATTAACTTTACTGACAATGAAATTAGCTTAACAACTTCAAATGCAGATTTAGAACTTTCTGCTTCTGGCACAGGTGACATTGTTATTGCAGGAATAAGAATACACGGAACATCTTTTACTAGTGATACTTCTTCTACTATAAATTTTAATGAAGCACTTATCATTGATGGTGCTGTAACCATACAAGGTGCAGTGACTTTAGACTCAACGTTAGCAGTGAACAATAATGTCACAGTCACTGGCGATTTAACAGTTAGTGCAAATTCAACTCTTCCTGCTCCTATACAAATAGATAATTTAAACATCAATGATAACATTATAAGTTCAGATTCAAATGCAGATATTATTTTGACTCCGGGTGGTACTGGTGCAGTTAACATATCACAATTGATAGTTGATGGTAGTATAACAATGACTGACAATCAAATCAGCGTAGGAACTTCAAATGCAGATTTAATTTTATCAGGTGCTAGTTCAGGATCTGTTGCTATAACCAAAGGAGCAATTACAGGTTCAGTTGAAAACACAGTAGTTGGAGACACTACACCGGCTGATGGAACATTTACAACATTGACATTTGACCCAGCAGGTGGTGGTACTTTAACCTGTGATGGAGTGACAATCACTGACAATCAAATAACTTCAAATGCAAGTAACGCCAGTTTAAATATTTCAAGTAGTGGTACAGGTAATGTTGTTATTAATGGCTTTGCTCTACCAAGTGCAGATGGTGACACAGGACAAGTTATAGTTACAAATGGTTCAGGCGTTTTATCTTTTATTACTTCAGCAATACTTTTAGGGTTTTCAGACATTCAAGACGCACAAAACACAATAGGATTCTCAAGCATAACTGACATCAATCCTAACACCTCTGCTGGTGATCATGAATCAATCACTGCTTCAAGCAGTGTAATAGACGAATTTGATAAAACAAAATACGACAGTGCTTTTTATCATATTATAACAAGAACAGAAGCTCATGACAGTAGCATTGAATTTGCTGTGCAAAAAATGATAATTGCACAAGGAACTGAAGACGGATCAACTTTTGGTTCTTTTGGAGGTGCATCACAGATTGTAAACACAACAACATCACCAGTATTGGATCAAACAGTACAACTGACCACAGACATTAGATCAAGCAAAGTAAGATTAGTAGGACAAGGTGGTAGTTCCAAAGATGGTTCAACAACCAACGCCATTAATGCTGTGAAATATTACAGAATAGGTTTAGGAGATAATGACTCATCAGTATCAGATGGAAAAACAACAACCATTGTTGTTGCTGACCTTGATTCTGCAACAGCAAATCTAGATACTTTTGCTAAAGCAGATTACCGAGGAGCAAAATATTATATTTCAATTAACAACACAACTTCAAACGAAGTTCAAAGCACAGAAGTTTTAGTGATACACAATGGCACAGATGCATTTATTCAAGAATACAACACAATTATTTCTAACACTACTTCAGATCCTTTGGCTACATTTACAGCTGACATCAGTGGTAGTAATGTAAGATTAAGAGGAGCCAACGGAACTGCTGGCACTTGTAGAGTAACCATGTACAGAGTTTTATTAGCTGACAATGAAAGTGATTCTTCTGGCACACACGTCAGCGTTTTAGGAGCTCAGACAGTAACAAACACTTCACAAACCACAGTCAATACAGATACTTTTAGAGGAACAGCGTCTCCAGATGTTAGTTCTCAAAAAGTTATAAGTGATTATGCAAATACTTTTGATAGTGTATGGTTTCATGCCATTAACAAAGATATTACAAATAATGAATTAATGTTGCAAAAATATTCTACTTTGCATGGAACAACAAGTGATGGAAGTACACAAACAGCTTTATTAACAGATTCATCAATTGTAAAAACAGGAGCATTTAATGACGTTAACACCGTTGACGTTGGCATAAGTGGCTCCAAAATTCAATTGTTAGCAACAGGACAGAGTGACGGATCAACAACTATTGTAAACGCCACAACTTATTTTGCAATAGGCCTAGGTGACAATACAGCTGATGCTACATCTGGCAATATCGGTACTGAAAACGGAATTACTATTGGAGGCGGTGGTTCAGCATCTGTTGATAGTTGGGCTCATGCAAGTTATAGAGGTGCAAAATATTATATCAGTGCTAAAAACAATGCTGGTGAAACACAAAATGTAGAAGCACTGGTTGTTCATGATGGCACAGGTGCCTACATATCAACATACAATGATATTTTTACAAATGCTTCTTTTGTCACTTTGACAGCGGCCATAAGTGGAAGTAATGTAGTAGTAACAGCGACAGGTGCCGCAGATGTTGTTGTAAAATTTTATAGAATAAGATTAGCTGATGGCGAATCCAGCAGTACAGGTACAGACTTTAATACAATTGGAGCAGTTACAGTTTCAAGTTCAGCCACGGCAATTGACACATTTGAAGATGTAAATCAAACAGGTGCACATTATATTATAGTTGGTTTTAACAACGGTGAATCATCGGCTTCAATAATGGAAGCCAATGTTATAACAAATGGGGTAGATGCTTTTGTGTCAGGTGGACCAAAAGTATCAACCAAAGAATCAGATCAATTGATTCTAACAGCGGCACACAACGGCTCAGCCACAGTTACTTTAAGTGCGGCGTCTACATCAGGATCTTCTACTACTGTGAATGCTTTTAGAATTCATATGTTGCGTGGTGATGCACAGACTTACACAGTTCTTGACTCTTTTGCACACTCAACATATCAAGGTGCGTTTTATGTTGCTGTAGGAAAAAATGCCGACAATGAAAGCCAAATTGCTGACCTAGCCATAGCAAGTGATGGCGACGAGTCATACATTCTTAACACAGGTCCTAACATAAGCACACATTCAACTAGCTCGCCAGTGGTTACTTTTACTACAGGAATAAATGGTGGAAACGTAGAATTGAGAGGACAAAACACACAAGAAAACACAAACACCATTGTCAATATGTATAGAATACACTTGGCTAGGGCGGCAGGAAATCCAAGTTCAGTAGCAACACTAGACACATTTAGTGCAACTGACTTTAGAAGTGCCAAATACACTGTATCAATAAGCGACACAGCAAGTGGCGATGCAGGATTATTTGAGACTTGTGATGTAAACGTAACACACGACGGCTCAACTGTGTACCTATCTGTTTTTGGTAGAGTAACAAATCATACAGCAGATCTAGTAACATTCTCAGCTGACATAGACAGTGGAAATGTGAGGCTACGTGGAACGATAAGTAATACTAATAGTCACACAGTCACAGTAATTAGACGGGTGGTAAGGGTATAAAATATGGCACAACAAGTACTTAATGTAGGATCAAACGCAAACGACGGAACAGGTGATACTTTACGTAATGCAATGATAAAAGTGAATGACAACTTCACTGAAATTTATGCTTCTCCTTTGTTTAACGATGCTATTCTTATAAGCGGTAACGAAATTGCCGCAACTAGAACCAATGATGATTTAGTTTTTTCTCCAGCTGGTACAGGTGGCATACGTTTTCCTGCACTGCAAATAAGTGGCAACAACATTGAAGGTATTAGAACTAACGAAGATATAAATTTAATTCCATCAGGCACTGGATCAGTGGTATTTGGTTCAATTCAAATTTCAGGAACAAGTTTTAGTTCTGGTGATTCATCATCTATCAATATTAATGATGGTTTGATTGTTGACGGCACTGCAAATGTATCAGGAGCCACAACACTTTCAGGCACAGTAAACTTAGGTTCAACTTTAACCGCAACATCTGGTGCAACTTCACTGTCGGCTTTAACAGTCACTGGCACAACAACATTAGGAACAACTAATATAGATAATTTAAATTTTGATGATAACATCATAAGTTCAGATTCAAATGCAGATATTATTTTGACTCCGGGTGGTACTGGATCAGTGATTATTAGTAATTTAACTATTGACTCAAACATCAACATAACAGATAATCAAATAAGTGCAACAGCTTCAAATTCAGATTTAGTGTTATCTCCTGCTGGAACAGGAAACGTTATTGCAGGTTCATTAAAATTTTCAGGCACAACAATTTCAAGCGATGATTCTTCTAGTATTAATATAAATGAAGGAGTAATAATTGATGGAACTGCAAATGTTTCAGGAGCTACAACCTTATCTTCTACTTTAGGTGTTGGTACAAATTTAACAGTCGATGGAGATTTATCTGTTACTGGTACAGTTACACTTTCTGGCAATACTAACATAGACAATTTAAATTTTAATGACAATATTATCAGTTCAGATTCAAATGCTGATATTAGAATTGTGCCGGGCGGAACAGGTTCAGTATTAATTTCAAACTTAACAATTGATTCAAATATTAATATAACAGATAATGAAATAACAACTTTAGCTTCAAATTCTAATTTGGTTCTATCAGCAAGTGGGACTGGAAGTGTTGTAATAGACAGTGCAGACATTAATGGTGGTACCATTGACAACACTGTAATTGGTGGAACCACAGCAGTTGCAGGAACATTTACAACAGTAACAGCAACTACATCTGCAGTGATAGATGGTGTTACCATACAGGACAACGAAATTGCTTCAAACGCCTCAAATGCCGACCTAGTAATAACTGCCAGCGGATCAGGTAAAGTTAACATTAGTGGATTTGATATGCCAAGTTCAGATGGAAGTAACGGACAGGTTTTAAGAACAGACGGTGCAGGAACACTGTCATTTGCAACAGCAGGTGCAAGTTTAAACTTCTCTGATATAGCAGATGCATCAACAACAGTGGCATCTTCAGCCACAAGTGTGTTGAATACTTTTGCAGTTGCCACGTATAGAAGTGCAAAATATTATATTTCAATTACAGATGCTACCAACAGTAGATTTGAGATAGTAGAAGCCAATGTCACGCACGATGGAACAAATGCTTTCATCGCCACATTTGGTTCAACAACAAGTTATACTGATCCTTTGTGTACATTTACAGCAGATATTAATAGTGGAAACGTAAGAATTTTAGTTACTAATATAACATCTGACAGCACTGTATTTAAATTTCAAAGAATGGTAATAGACGTATAAAAATTACATTTGGTTTATAAAATTTTCAATAAATAACTGCAAATGGCAAAACAAACAATTAACATAGGTTCTTCAGCTAACGACGGTACAGGTGATCCGTTAAGAACAGCCTTTGATAAAATTAACGACAATTTCACAGAACTTTATGTTGATTCTGATGCTTCTACAGTATTAGAACATGACACAGCACCAAAACTTGCGGCATCTCTTGATACAAATAATTTTGCATTGACAACAGATGTTACAAACGGAAGTGTCACACTAACTCCAAATGGAACAGGTGCAGTAGTTTTAGCCGGAATAAAAATTAAAGGTACAACAATTTCAAGTGATGATTCAACAGCAATAAGCCTAAATGAAACGTTGATTGTTGATGGTACTGCAAGTGTTTCAGGAGCATTAAGCTCAGCAACAAGTTTGGCTTTGGCCACTGGTGCAACTGTTACAGGCATTGCAGACGAAGATGACATGACTTCTGATAGTGCAACATTGTTAGCTACACAACAAAGTATTAAAAAATATGTAGACGATACTGTCACAGCACAAGATTTAGATTTTACAGCAGATGATTCAACAGCAATGAACATTGATTTAGACAGTGAAACTTTACATTTTGCTGGCGGTAATGGTATTAGCACATCTACAAGTACAAACACAGTCACTTTTGCCGTAGACACAGGCACAGTTGTTACATTAACAGATTCACAAACACTTACAAATAAAGTTTTAACTTCACCAACTATTAATGCCGCAACAATGACCGGCACAGTAACAATTGAAAATTTAAGTTTTAATGACACAGATATTTCAACAAGTTCAAATGCAAATTTAACTTTGAATCCAGGTGGTTCAGGCACAATAGAACTTGCCGCGGCAACAAACGTAACAGGCAACATGGATGTAACAGGTACTTTAACAACTGACGATATTACAACAGCAGGCACACAAACAATTACAGGTACTTTGATTGTAGACGGTGTCACAATTAAAGATAACAAAATTACAACTAACGCCTCAAACGCAGTTTTAGAAATTGGTGCAAACAGTTCAGGAACTGTTGATGTGCAAAATGCAATGACCACAATTGGTCAAACAGTAACAGGTACAGAAACAATCGCTGGACAATTAAACATAGATAATTTAAGAGCAGACGGAAACACAATTTCAGCTACAAATTCAAATGGTGGTATAACAATCACTCCAGATGGCACTGGTGTAATAACATTAAACGGAAATTTTGTTGCAATAACAAATGAATTATCAGCAAATGATGTAGCGATTGCAAGTGAATTATTATTAGGATCAGGTGCACAAATAGTTCAAGTTGCAACAAACTCGGACTTAACTTTAGTAACAAATGGCACAGGTGCAGTTACAACTGCTTCACAGGTAACTTTAACTGGATCTTTCAAAAGAGCTATACACACAATTACAGCTACTGATTCTATAACAGAATCAGAACACGCAGGGAGAACACTTTTACTTGGTGAAGTTGGTGGAAATGCAAACGTTGTTTTAACAATGCCTGATGCAACAGGTTCAGGTAACATTTACGAATTTATAGTAAGTGTTGCAATGACTGGTTCTACTACCTACAAAATTCAAGCCGCTGATGCCAATAATACATTCTCAGGACAGATACAATACTTAGATGAAGATGGTACAGCAAGTTCGGCCTTTCCAACAGTGGCCGCATCTGATACTATCACATTAAACAGTGGCACACAAGGCGGACTAATAGGCGATACAGTAACACTTATTGATATTGCCGCGGACAAGTATGCAGTCAAAGGTCAAATGAGAGTGTCTGCTGGAGCCGATCCGGCTACACCATTCTCTGCCGCAGTAAGTTAATCATAAAACTCCATAAATATCCTTGTAAAGGAGTAAGTTCAATATGGCCTCACCGGTCTGGAAAACTACAGGTGGTTTATTAGCCATCATTAATGAGCGTGATTATTATTCAGTGCAACTTCTAGCGGAAGATGCCGATAGTACCGCTTTGACTTACTCCAAGATAGCAGGAACCCTTCCCACAGGAATTGAACTTACTTCGGCAGGTTTACTGCGTGGTGTGCCGACGGAGGTTGCAACAAGATCCCTTTACACTTTTGTTGTAAGAGCCTCCGACGGTACTAACATAGCTGATAGAACATTTAACTTACAGGTACAAGGTGCAGATATACCAGTGTTTGGTACAAGTGCTGGACAACTAGATCTTTCTGATTCAACTAGAACAGGAAATAGATGGGTGCTAGATGGATCGTACATTGAATTTAAAATTGAAGCAACAGATACAGATACAGCCGCTGGTCAGTCATTATTTTATTATATACAAGAAGGTGAACTTCCGCCTGGAATAACAATGAATTCAGCTGGACTTATTTCTGGAACAGTATTATTAACTGACGACGAAGCCTATGGTCCAATTGGTGGCTGGGACAATTACTATGCCTATGATGATGTTGCATACGACCCTACTGCTTTTTCAAGAAGCACTAGTAAGAATTTTGAATTTATAGTTGGTGTCAGTGATGGATCAAATGTTGCAACGCAAGTCAATTCCATATTTGTTTACAGTGCTGATTTTTGGACGGTAGACAATCAAAGAATAACTCTTGACCAAACTGAACTAGAAGGTGTGCCTTTGAATATGTCATTGGCTCCAAATAGAAGACCAGTTTTTGAAACTCCTTCTGCTTTAGGATCATTTAGACACGACAACAATGTTGTAATTAAAATTGATGTTGTAGACTTTGATCCTTTACAAGGTGATTTACAATATTCAATACAAACAGGAGCATTACCGTCGGGTCTAAGCATAGATATTAATAATGGCGAGATCCATGGACAACTAGGAACACAGGCCGCTGTTAGTTTTGATTATTCATTTTCAGTTAGAGCCAGCAGATTAAATCCAGTAACAGGTCTAAGTGTATTTGCAGACAGAAATTTCACAATGACTGTAATTGGCGAGATTGACGTTGGAATTGCTTTTACGAGTCCAACTGCTTTAGGATCATTAATAGCAGGAATACCAAGTTTAATTTCAATCGAAGCTGAAGCAGTAGCATCGGATAGAGTATTAGAATATGAAGTAACTCAAGGCAGTTTACCAAACGGAGTAACTTTATCTAAAGATGGAAACTTAATTGGTACAGCAGACCTTACAGAATTCACTACTGTTGACGCAAACGCAATTACATTTGATACCAATAGTTTAAGTTTTGACAGAGATTATAGTTTCAAAATTACTGTAAATGACCAATATCAATCAGTTGCTACAACAAAAGAATTTACTTTAAAAGTCAGTCTACCTTATGGTGTTGAATACGGAAACATGAGTGCTCAAGGAATGCTTTCCGGCACTGACAGTAATTTATTTTACAGTATAGCACAGGATCCAAATATTAATAGTGTAGAAAATATATTTAGGCCAGAAGATCCTGCTTTTGGTGTTAGAAGTAATGCGGAAATGTTGTTAATAGCAGGGCTAGAACACAAAGCATTAGCGACAATACAACAACAAATGGAACAAAATCACGAACCAAAATCATTATATTTTGGCAATATTAAAACAGCCGAAGCAAAAGAAAACGGTGTATCAAAATATGAAGTAGTATATGTTGAGATGCACGATCCTTTAATAAACAATGAGGGTGTTTCGGTATCTTCAGAAATTACTTTAAGAGAAGGAATTAAAAAACCAATACTTGGTCCATTAGCAGATGCAAATAGAATCACTGCTGACTACGATACCTATGAAGTAACCACAGACAGTGGTTTAAGTTTTTCTATTTCAGGTTCTAAATTAAGGTATGCAAATCAATTAACAGCTGACATAGGAACGTTTGACAAATTGTTTCCTAATAGTGTTTCAAATATGAGAACAAGATTAAAAGATTTAGGACAAAAAGAATATGTACATTTACCTTTATGGATGAGAACTTCTCAAGATACATCAGGCGTACCGTTAGGTTACAAAATGGCCATTGTCCTTGCTTACGTAAAACCTGGTAAGTCAGGAATAGTAAAAAAACGTATTACAGACAAAGCAATTGATTTTCAAAAAATTAATTTTAAAATAGACAGATATAGAACAAATATTAATCTAATTGATTCAGGCGCAATTACGCCAGATGGATCTACTACTGCATTTACAATAAACGAAATAATACATGAAGAAGAAATAAAATTAAGAATAAATGCAGAAACACTAAATTTTGGTAATCAAGTTACAGCTGACAATAATTTAAGTCCAGGTTATCTTACAACAGATTCACAGTTGAGATCTGCAGATTATGAGCCACAATTTAAGCTAACACATGACGGTTCCAGCAAAAAAACAACAATAACTTTCACCAATCCACCTAGTGCAACTTCTAAAATAAGAGTGGAGCGTCTTGGAGATAAATACATAGGTTTTAAAAGGAAAATAAAAGAATAATATGGCAAGTAATATAGTACCAGGAAATATTGACGGAACTTATCCAATAGCGGGTCAAGATAATTCATCTCAAGGTTTTAGAGATAATTTTGCCGCGATAGTTACCAACTTTACTAATTCAAAAACAGAGATAGAAGACTTACAATCTAACAAAGCTAACACAAATGCCGCTTCTGATTTTACAGATAATCTAGTAAAAAGAGCAGTATTACAAGATACTAGTGAAACAATATATGCACACGGTACAAGTGGAGGTTCAATTGCTTTGAATCATGAGAATGGACATTATCAAACGTTGACTTCAAACGCAAGTGTTACTCTTTCTTTTAACAACTTTCCAGCAACTGGTACGTTAGGCAGAATAGTTTTAGATATTACCTACGCCGCGGTTGCACACACAATTACAATACCAAGTGCTGTGGTTGTTGCAGATAACGTTTCAGGCGGAGACGGCTCTTCAAACACAATTACTGCACCCAACACAGGCAGATATCTTTACGAATTTCTTACACCAGATGGCGGCACCACAGTGTTGATGCACCAAATTGGTAAAATGTACACCTAATAGGAGGTACCTATGTATTTTCATCCAATGCAAGAAGAAATTGACAATATGTCGGATGAACAAATTGGAAATAGAATTAGGGAACTTTCTAAAAAACTTGCGAGTGCAAGAAGATTTGGAAGAAATCCTGACCTCATAAATCAATTATCAAAAGCATTAAATTCCTACTCAATGACTTTAAAACAAAAAAGAATTAAAGGCTGGGTAGACGATCACAAAAAAAAACGAGGTGAACCAGACCTAGGCGAACTGATTAACATAGACTAATAAGTAAGTTTGTGTCAAAGAAATTTTTCAGTTGGAGCACCGGATTTAAATCTATTATCATAGTTGACAATGAATTGTTCAACAATGATTACACAGTAAAATTACATCTTACACCTATAACATCAAAACTAGATGAGCAAGGCGATTTTTTTGAAAGATTAAAAATGCTGTTTGAAAATATTTTTAATAATACAGTAATTGCATCACGTGATGAACATCTTTATACTGTTTTAGAAAAAGAAACAAACAACAGATTTATACAATTACCAAGACCTCCCTATGATCAATTGATGGCGGCTGTTTGCTTTACCAAAGCAAATGCAATACTTCAAGGCAAAATTATTATCAATGAATTAGAATTAAGCAGTTACCAAGGAGATGGTATTACCTATAGAATTGTAAAAGAAGGACCAGAAATACAACTGTTGGACATTGACAATTGGTTTCCAACCAAGTATAATAAGTTTGATCCATGGTGGTTAAGATCGGATACAGCAACTTATGACAAAATACTTGATAAAGGCATTTACACAGGACACTATCGTTGGCACAATCATGATGCAATCATTGACCCGGTTGACAAAGAGCACAACGATCATGCTAAAATATTTGAGTTTAATCCAAAGGTTTTAGATGGCGGAAAAAATAAAGACAAATGATTATGGTGAATGTGTTTACAGTGAAGACGCTGTAATTGATTTATTGTATCAAAATCCTGATCTAGATATATCTAAACTATACACAGATTCTATAAACTATAATAAAGCACTACAAGAGCTTGAAATTGAATTGCCAAAACTTCCTGAGTTACAAAATAGAACACAGGATATAAAAGAGTTTGACCAATCAAATTATGATCAATGGTATATGCCAGAATCTTACACAAAGATTGATATAAAAAAATATCTACTAGATAAATGTAGCACTCAAGAAGAACAAGATAGAGTTTTAGGTGAATACAAACTTTATGAACAAAAAAACTTTATTAAAGTATTGCAATTTTTAATATATTTTGTAGATACTTTAAGGCAAAATAATATAGTGTGGGGAGTGGGAAGAGGCTCATCGGTAAGTAGTTTTTGCTTGTTTTTAATAGGTGTACACAAGATTAATCCATTACAATACAATTTAGATTATCGTGAATTTTTGAGATGATAAGTAAAATAAAGAGGAGAACAATAATATGCCAGTAACAAGAGCACCAAGAAGAAAAATGTACAAAACCATGCAAGGACGTATGGTAGATATAGAAAAATTAAGAGGAGCAAACGAAAATGTTCAAGCAGTAGGGAACATGAAAGTAAACGCTCGAGGTGATGTGCTAGGACCAAATGGCAATGTAGTAAAGGCTAAAGAAAAGGTCATGAAAGAATATTATGAAACTCCAAAAGGAAAAGCACAAGAACATCCTAGAATTAAAACTCCACCAAAGACAGTTGCACCAAAAGTAGTTGCACCAGTTAAACCTGTTGCGGCAACAATTAAAAAAGTTGAGACTCCAAAGGCGCAACCTAAGTCAGGAATAGACGCGGCATTAGACGGTATAGAATAATACTATGGCAATAAAGCATTTGATCAATTGCGGTTGCTCTTTTGCACATGGCTATGGCGGCAAACCACTTAATACTGACCAATACACTGTAATAAAACAGCAAGGCTTAGACAAGATATCCAACTCTAGATACGTTGGTGAAGTTGGACTTCCTATGAAAAATGGAAACGGAAATTGGGGTGGAGGATATGCCAGTCCTGGTTATTATATTTCTGAAAAATTTAATTTAAGTTACAATGACCTTGCAAGGAACGGAAATAGTAATGAAAGCATAATTAGGAACCTTAAAGATTATTTGGTAGATAAACCAAACAAAGAAGAACATATTGTACTAATTGGGTGGACTCATGCATTTAGGAGAGAATACATAACTTGGAACAAAGAAAGATCCAAAGGTGAATGGGTACAGTACAGAGAAACTCCAAACAGTGGTTCTAGATTTTTTACAAGTTTTTTAAACAGATTTACTCGAGGAAATGTTTTAGGCAAAACTATGGTATCATTCAATGAACGAACCAATAGGCCATTAAGTTTTGAAGATCACACAGAATACAGACAATACAACATTATTTTAGAAACACAAAGATTACTAGAATTATGGAAAGTGCCTTACGTAATGTACAACGGATGTGGAGCAGAACACCTAAGTGCTTTTCCATCAGTGGTAAACACTAAAAAACAAATTAATAAAGAAAATTTTTACGAGTTTGAAAACTCTGTTGATCTTGTTCTAAAAGATCACCCAGGTTGGAAATTTAAAGATGGTCATCCTAACGACAAGGCTCATAAAAGGATGTCTGAAAACTTGTTTCCTATGTTTCAAAAACTGTTGACAAACAAATAAATTCCATATAATATAATACAAATGGGACAGATAGAAGATTTACAAGCAAAAGGTTTTGGCAGTCATGGTGGTAAAACATGGACGGTTGAAAATGATATAATTCCACTTAAAAAAAGAGTGCTAGTTTCCAACATGAAGTTTGGTGAAATCAAAACTAAAGGCGGAATTATTATGCCTGATGACGATGGTTCAGAACATGGTATTCATCCTAGATGGGCAGAAGTTTATGCAGTTGGTAGCCAACAAGAAGATGTGAAAGTTGGACAGTGGGTTATGGTAGCACATGGAAGATGGTCAAGAGCCTTTAAAGTTAAAAAAGAAAATACAGAGTTAGAAGTTAGAATGATTGATGAAAACGATATCCTTTTAGTTTCAGATGATGAGCCTAAGGACGAAGTGGCTCTGAAAGCTGGTTATATCAATATGGGTGGTGCTAAACAGATGACCAAACTGCCCGGCAATGACTAGATTCGTATGCACCAATTGTAAAACAGAATTTGATGAATGTTTGTATTGGTTTGATTCATTGTTTTTTGAACAATTTGAAAAAAGAGAAATAAAACCTTTTTGCGGACCTAAATGCGTAGACACATGGCACAAAGAAAACAAAGTAAGAGAATGGACTCTAAGAAAGCCTCCTTATCCAAAAGGAGCCGAGTGGCAAATAATCCAAAGTTTATACCCTGCCATGTTTCCCTGGAAAAATTAGTTACGTTAGCAGAATTAGGACTTGGTGTTGAAAGACCGTTAAATGCAGAGAAGCGAAAGTGGATAGCCAAACTGGCCAAAGAAGGCAGTGACCAACCTATCTTAGTCACACAGATAAAAGATTCAGGATATTATGTTTTAGCAGATGGTTGGCATAGAGTACAGGCCGCTAAAAAGAAAAAACAAAAAACAATCTACGCACTACAGGTTCCTGTGAGAGTTGGTTTAACAATGGCTAAAGTCAATAAAGTTTTAAGAGACATTGACAAAGAATTTAATTATAAATTAGATACAAGTGGTATGGTTGCTCATTGGGCCGTCATGCAAACACTAATACATGAATAATAATTGGAAAGAAAGTACATTTCGCGGACACACTAGAGAGTGGGACTTTGCGGTTGATAATTTACCTAAAGGACGTATTCTTTATGTAATTGGTTGCAGTTGGTGGGCTAATCAAAATGTTGCAAGATTGTTAGAAAAGCAGTATGGAGAATATTTTATAATCAATAAATCCATTGACGGTTTAAGCAATACTAACATGATTAATATTTTAAAAAATGATGTAAAATTTTTATCATCAATGCCTGTAAAATTTTTAGTTAATTTTACGGAAGTTGGCAGAAATAAAAAAGAGTTTACATTGGTAAATCCAAAAGACTTTACAACAAGTATAGATTTTTTACAAGCTGTTTTGAAAGTGCAATATGATGAAGTTAAAGAATTAGTTAAAAATTATGAATCATATATTACCACAAGTTTTGTCCCTAATGCTTTTAACAGTAATAAACGTTTAATAGATTTTTGTGAACCAACAAAACCCAAGCAAGGACCTTTAGGATATAGTTACAGTGTAGGCACATATGAATTTTTTAACGACAATAGCAAAATATTTAAATTTGACAAATTCTATGAACAAAAAGTTTTAGAAAATTCACGCCAATACTTGTTTAAACACAAACACATCAATACCACTTTACATCCAAAAAGTGTTGAACCTTATAGTAGATTTTTAGAATTTATTTGTGTATAATAAAGCATGAATCAATTCATATTTGACGTTGACGGCACTCTTACCCCTAGCCGACAAACAATAGATCTAGACTTTGCTGTTTTTTTTAAAAAATTCTGTAAAGAAAATAATGTGTATCTAATTACAGGCAGTGACAGAAACAAGACAATAGAACAAGTAGGCGAAGAAATATACAACCTAGCCAAGTGTGTGTACAACTGTTCAGGCAGTGACGTTTACAAAGGCAGTGAAAATATAAGACGAGATAAATGGAAATTGCCGGAAGATGCAAGAATTTTTTTATTAGGTTGTCTAAAAGCAAGTGAATTCAAATATAAAACAGATAATCATTTAGAACAACGTTCTGGTATGTTGAATTTTAGCATTGTAGGAAGATCATGTACTCAGCAAGATCGTAAAAAATATTGTGAATGGGACAAACAAAACAATGAACGTAACAAAATAACCTTAAAATTTAATAAGCTATTTCCAAAATTACAAGCAACAGTGGGCGGGCAAACAGGAATTGATATTGCTCCACATGGTGCTAATAAAGGTCAAATTTTAAAAGATTTTGATTCCAGTGATACACTGCACTTTTTTGGTGACGCAATGGGTACCCAAGGTAATGACTATCCTCTTAAAAAGTTGATCATTGACCAGGGTCGTGGATTGTGCTATACTGTAAACAGTTGGAAGGATACAAAACAATTATTATATGAAAGAACTTTGGGTAGAAAAATATCGTCCTGATACATTAAAAGATTATGTAGTTAGAGATGATCAACAACGACAGCAAATACAAGCATGGATAAAAGACGGTGCTATTCCTCACTTGTTATTTTCTGGTGCTCCGGGTGTAGGTAAAACTACATTGGCTAAAATATTATTTAAAGAGTTAAAAGTAGATGCATACGACATACTTGAAATAAATGCTTCAAGAGAAAACAGTGTTGACACAGTAAGAGATAAAATTATAAATTTTGTACAAATAATGCCATTTGGTGCTTTCAAGTATGTTTTACTAGATGAAGCAGACTATATAACTCCAAACGGACAAGCGGCCTTACGTGGCGTGATGGAAACGTATCAT
>Ga0209535_1001223_pt1 | contig 17629 bp, 22 predicted proteins | sample LinPmetageLP28_FD_184041 | JGI IMG/M metagenome (GOLD analysis project Ga0209535, IMG submission 184041) | Marine viral communities from the Pacific Ocean - LP-28 (SPAdes) (version 2) | ecosystem: Environmental > Aquatic > Marine > Oceanic | place: Pacific Ocean | collected 2009-08-22 | reverse complement strand
AGTATATTATCAGGCGAGTTGGTAATATGTGGATTTGCAACAAGTGCAACAAGGAGTGGGGGGTGGATGATTTTGCCCCCGACCTTTGCGAGTGTGGTGGCGAGGTCAAGTTCATTGAGCCGCAGACCATGATTGAAGTTAACAAAGTTCTGGACGATGCGTTTCAGAAAGTATTTGGGGAGAAATGGTGATGAAAGTTGCACCTAAAACTTTTAATGAATTCGCTTGGAGTATCTCTGGTCTTACTGAAGTAATTGGTCAATCTTTTGAAACGTCCAGTGATGAAGGTAGAATTTTAAGTTGGGCTGATAACGATGGCTATTGGCTTACTTTAATTTGCGATGATAACGGCAAAGTTCACGCGATGTTTTACGATAGTATGTGTGAAAAAATGTATGTGGCTATTGGTTACTGCCGTTATCACAACATTAACTTTGAATTAAATTGGGAAGGAGAAAAATCTAATGGCGATTGAAGATGATACTATGTGTATGCACTACACACTTGAGAGGCTTAGTGACATCAAGACTGAGAGTGATTTGACTGAGTTTAAAAAAGAAATCAAACACAATCTTGGTGTTAACGAGCAATGGCGCAGGGATAACCCTGCTTACCTTGAGTTATTGGCGCAAGATGATTTTGATGTATTGAGGGCTGTTAGAACGACTAAGGACAAATATGTTCGTAGAGCCTTGGAGAAATCAAAGAACGTAAGTTCTGCTTCAAAACTATTGGGGTTGAAAAATTACCAAACCCTGCAAAACTGGATGAAAGAATTGGAGATTGAAGATAATGGACGATGATGGATTTAACACAGTTCATGTGTACCCGAAGCCAGATCACTATCCTGAGAAGCGAGAGTTTCTTGTTGAGATAGAGGGCGTTGTTAGAAAGACTTATCCGATTAAAGCTGAGAGTTCTGGTAAGGCCAGTCAGATGGCTAAGAGCGAGTTTATTATTGAGTTCGGTGGCGATAAGGACAAGATTTTAATCAACGATGTTTGGAAGAATAAATGATTGAATACTTTACAGCGTTAGTTCTTTCTTACACCTTGCACAACCATGAGATTAACACCGTTGTTTGGTTTGAGAGTGAGCAGCATTGCATGAAGGCCATGAGCAGCCGAACGTTTGATCATATGTACGATCATATGTACGAATTATATGGCAACGATATTTCTATGTGGTGCTTGCCTTCAGATGTTCAATCAAAATTAGTTAGGCCAAGAGTTCGGCCTAATTAATTATTTCGGCAAATTATATTTTCTTATAATATTCCGAACAAAAGTTTCGGTTGAAAACATTACTTCTGCAATTTTTGGTATTTTCATATTTCTGCTTAAAAAACTATTAACCATCTTTGCATTTTTAGATAGATTTTTAATCTCATCTTGTTTTTCAGCAAAAGTTTTTATTTTTATTTGCCCCCGAAGATTTGGTCTTTCTGATACGTCTAATCTATTTTGAACGCACCAGTTTCTACTGTAGAGATCCTCGTATCTTATTCTAGCAGCTTCGCTTTGGTATATCTTACCTTTTACTTGAGCCTTTAGTCCCATTATTCACCTCCATTTATGATTGCTTGTTCCTGATGATATAGATCACCGCCCACAACACCAAGAAACCTTCTTGATCCTTGATTTGTTCTTTTATATTTACCAATTCTACCTGCTTGCAACAAAGCTGTAACGGTTTTTTTGATCGTAGTTCTGCCATCATCTCTCAAGTTTGCAGCGTTTATATTTGCGTCTGGAGTTGCTGAAATAGTGTCAAAGATACTATCTTGTCCATCATGCGTCATATAAATACCCGCCTGTTCTTGCAGATCTATAAAATTAAACACATATTCTAATCTATTCCGAACAATTTCAGAACCAATGATGCTTCTAATATCCTCACTTCGATCTTCTAGCAGTCCATTGTTCGGGTTACGAATAAAATGTCTTATGTCTCGATTAGCAACACCGTTTGATTTTACGACTGCGCCATCAAATACAGTGTTTCTTGTGTAACTAATTCCAAGATTTGTGCATCTTGTTCTAGCTACGCCCTCATCCACTTGCCAAACAGCAAATGCTGATCTGACCCCATCGACAATAGCTGACGTACCCCGAATAAGATTACGAGCCTGTTCTGGCGTTGTAACAGGATCTTTATCCCTGATCTTAGCCATGTGGTGATTGACCATAACTGTAGCGCCTGTTTCTGTAGCCATTTGAGCTAACAAGCCCATAAAAGCAGCGCCTGCTGCAGGATCTGCGTTTACATCTGCGTGTACGAATGATGCCATAGGATCAATAACAATCAACGCCAGATCCTCAATCTCAAGCATTTCCTCATATATCTTTTCAAACTCTGGTGATGTAACGTAGGTATTGTCGGCCTTCATCATAATTGGAAACACTCCGCCTTCGTTTGGAAGGGGCACAACGATCAAATCATGTCTATAACCCGAACGAGTGTTCATCTTATCCAGCCTGTTAACTCGGCGATGCAGCTCATCTCTGTCATCTTCCGCCGATAATATTATGGCTGACCCGTGATGAGCAACCAAACCCCCGAAAGAATTTTGCATAGCTTCGCCCGATGCCACCTTCATAGCCAGATCCAACGTCATCATACCTTTACCACTGTCACCAGCAGCCGCGAAAACACATGGCACTCCCAACGGTATGGTGTCACCGATTAGAAATTTTTGTTCGGGTGCAGCGCCAGCGAATTGATTTCCAATAAGCAGGTTTCTATTTTTAAGAGATAATGTCTTTTTTATTTTATGATTTGGTGCGTTGAGAAACTTCGATATATCAAAAGCTTCTTCAATCGCATCAGCAGCGTCCCACTTTTTTGGCTTACCCTGTGGTGGTGTAAGCATCGTAACGGCTTTTGCCCCTGCGTTAACACCAAGCTCTTGCACTATCTTGGCTAATTTCTGACCCGCTTCATCGTTATCAGGCCATATAATAAGCTCTTTGCCGTGCAATGGAGAGAAATCAAACTTATCTTTTGTGCGCTGAGATAGCATCCCTGCGCCCCCGATAGTGCAAGTTGCTGTATGACCAAGATTGATCAGTGCATCAGCACACTTTTCGCCCTCTACCCATATGACCCGATCTGCTTCTTTGATCTGCGGTAGGTTATATAACGGCCTAGTTTCTGGTAATCTAGGGAACTGACGAAACTCTTTCTTTGCGCTGCCGTCATTATCCCGAACAATTTCACCAGTTTGATCCCGTTCGATGTATTTCCTGACAGCAACGATGATTTCACCGTCTTCTGATAGGTATAAATACTCCCCATCATATGGCGTTGAGTAGTCGATGACCCGCTTTTGTTTAATTTGTTCGGGTTGTGGTTCCTGCTGCGACTGGGCAAGTGCAGGATTTATTGGGTTCATGGGTGGTTCTGTCTTTGGTTTTTCCAACCATGTGCCAAAATGTTCGGCTACATCTTTGATTTTCCAACTGTATGCCGCCATCAGGATTTTTGTTATGCCCCCGATGCCGTCACCTGTGTTAAAGTCCATGCCTCGCATAAACTCTGAGCTAGATGGATCTATATTAATCTTGAGAGATTGACCCACTTCGCCGTTTAAAGAACCCAGATAAAACTCATTCCGAACAACTTTTCCGTTTGGATAAGCATTTTTTAAAGCATCTATTTGCACATAAGACGGAACTTTATCCGTTATCTCTGCGACTAAATCTCTCGGTTCACTACCATATCTTGTGTTGCCAATTACCCTTAATGACATTATATTGTCCTTATATACCTATTTACCTCTTCGGGGGGTAGATCATAGTCCTTTTGCCTATCCCCCGCTTTTTCTAATTATTCCAGCAAGTCTCCCTAAACTCGCAAAACTTACAGAGATAGAAATCTCTAGTTTGAGCTATGCGAGGTAGAATGTCACCTGCTTTTGCCGCAGTCAAGATATTTACAGCCTTGTCACTTGCTGACTGTGCCAACTGACGATCGAACGGCACTAACTCGTAGTAAATCTCAGATGTGTTTTTGTTTACCACTGTGAAGAGCGCAGGATGTTCCGTAAGCTCCATATACGCCTGATATAAGGCGATCTGAGTAGCGTAAACGGGATTTGCCTTGGCTACCCCCATACGCTGAAAGCCTTTCCACTTCTGATCGTTTGCTGACTTGTTTTCCCACAGACATGGATAGCCCATATCTACGTCACCGTCACAGACAACGCCATCAATGTGCCCTTTGATTTCATCATCGGCTATAGAAAAGCCAAACTGTTTTCCCATTTTATCCTCTGTTCGCAGATCGAACCCTGCATCGCGTAGCCACATTGCAGCGTAATCTTCGATATAGTGACCGAACTCGAATATCCTGAGTGTTCTTGCACTAAAGCCCGAACCCTCGTCTTGTGGATAGTTTAAGTACCGATACTGTATCTTTCTGCTGCATTCGTCACCTATGCTTGAAGCTCCCAAATATTTTCTTCGTTCGCGTTTGCTATTCTTTTCTACGATAGCTTTGTCTACTGCTTGCGATATTGCCTCTGCTTGTGGATCAGAAGGGGATACTTGTAGATGGCCAAGCGCCTGTTGACTTATAGTATTTGTCTTCGAGTGTCCCAATTTCAACTTCCTCTGTTAGTTTTGCTGCTTCCTGCAAAGCAAATATTAATACATGAACCTGATCTTCTGAAAGATCAGAGAATTTGGTATCCCAACCAAATGTTCCTAATATAAATGCCAACTCATTTATTGGCTTTGGTTCGTTACTCATACGCCCTCCTCAGTGTATTGTTTGATCTGTTTTATCTAAAATTAAATCTAATAAATCTTCTATTTCTTCAGTATCGCAATCTTTGTTTTTAAAAGTTATTTTTAATTTTACTTTATCTTTAATAGAAACATCTGCTGACCCGAACAAAACTTCGTCTTCTGATTCATTAACCTCTTCTTGAATAAGCTCATTTGTTGCATCGCTCATGTGAGCGTGTTTGTATGTATCATCGCAATAACAAACATATTCCAAATCATCTGTGTAAACCTCTCCATCATCTTTTCTTTTTACCAAGACTAAAAAGACCTCAAACCTAGCCATCACCCTGACCCTCTGCATCATCGTGCCTTAACCATAACGCAAGATCCGAAACCATGTGCTTAAATTCACTTGGTTCAATTACAGCGACTAATACGCCATTAAACCAAATTTTAAGCCCATCATCATATACTGCCCATCGCGTTTTTACGTCTTTCATAAATACCTCTCCACTGTTGTCTCAATTGTTTGCTTATTCCATAAAAAACTAAGCATACAAGCTGCCCTGTACTTCGTCCAAGAGAAGTCAAATGGCTCCACATCTACTCCCTGATTAGCAAGGTGTACTCTCTGTTTATCCGTTAATCGTTGATCTAGCCATCTTTTTGTCTTTTTGGCGGCATTGCCATCTTCAATCTCTCGCAAGAAATCATCTGCTGCTGCTGTGCATTGCACACTACCACCAACTGCGAGAACTTTTAGCTTACCTTGAGTTTTTCTACCAATTGCAACTGATACATCAGATGTATTTGCTACCCCGACAAAGCCTTCAAAACCCATAGCCATGCGCAGACTTTGATCTCCAAACATATCCATCCATCTAAATGGAGACATCTGCATTAGATCGAACTCTGTCATTTCAAAAGAATGAAGCTCTTCTTTTTCTTCTTTCTCGCCACTGTCAAAGATATGATCACAGATAGGACATATCTTAGCACTCATAGGCACAACGGCTTCGCACTCTGGACATTGCTTGAGAGGTGCTTCGCCTTTTTGTTTTTCTTCTAGGTTTACAGCATCTTCTAATGATCCATGCGTGAATATGCTTGTTCCGAAGTCCAAAACAATGCAGTCCCTTTTAACTAAATCAGGAAACTCTTCTGGATCTATTGTGCGTAAGCCACGCCCGATCATTTGAACCATTGTGGCTTTTTGAGAACATGGTCTGGTTAGAATGATGCACGACACTGGTGGAGCGTCAAATCCCTCTGTAAGTACAGATACATTAACCACAACTTGAAGATCGTTATGAACCAAATCGTAGAGCGTTTGTGCCCTCTCTGCTTTTGGCGTTTCTCCTGTGACTATATCTGCCCTGACACCTTGGTCTAAAAACTCTTCTAACAGATCTTCTGCGTGTTTTACTGTGCTGCAAAATACAACAGTCTTTCTGCCCTCTGCATGATTAAGATACTCTTCAACTACCTTTTGATTAATAACTTTGCGATTCATAATCGACTCGACTTGATCCATGTCAAAGTCATTGCCTCTGATAGCCACATCATTCAGTTTATCTTTAACTCCACAGTCAATTACATATGACTTTGGTGGTACAAGAAAGCCTTCTCGAATAAGTGTTGTAATGTCGATCTGGTGCGAACAGTTATTGAATATCTTTCGCAAACCTTTTCCATCGCCTCTGTTAGGCGTAGCAGTAAAGCCTACAATCTCTGCTTTTGGATTGTCTTCTTTAACTGTATTAATAACTTTTAAATATGTGTCGGCTGCTGCGTGATGGCTTTCATCAATCACCAACATATCGAAAGCAGGCCGATCCATAAGATTTCTATCTCTGGATATTGTTTGAACCATAGAGAATATAGTATTCCCGCTCCAGTCCTTCATTGATCCATTCACAATGCTTGTTGTGATGTATGGATTAATACGCTCGAACTTAGATTTGTTTTGATCAACAAGTTCGTCCCTATGCTGCATGACAAGAACTCTTTGACCTTTTTTAAACCTTTCACCGACAAGCGCAGACAGCATAATTGTTTTACCCGCCCCTGTAGGCGCAACAACGATTGTGTTTTTGTGCTTATCTAATGCTTTACAAGCATCATTGATAGCGGCCTCTTGGTAAGGGCGCAGTAACATATCCGAATCCACTTCAGTCTAGATGGTGGGGGGTATTGGCCTCGCCCCCCCTGTGCGAGGTCTAGCAGGTGTGGAAAAACCTGTGCCGCTAGATTTACCTATTAGCCCAACTTGGAACTGCACCTGACGTTGGTTGCGCTGCCTGTTGCGGTTGAGCCGCAGGAGCTTGCGCCATCGGTGCCTGTCCAGAAGGGATAAAATCTTTCTGGTTCGGTGTCACTGCTGCCATGAGTTTATTTTTGTCCTCATAGCCGCCTGTGCCTTTTTCAATTCCGACTTTAGCGCAAATTTCCATTCCACTCAAGTCATTAACGCCACCAATGTTTCGCCTTTGAACCGCAGTCTCTGACATATCAGATGGATCAATACTATTTGCGCTTTCGATAATTGACCTAAGAGTGGATAAACCAATCTCTTTTGCCACTGGAATACCGCTTGCACCCATCTTGTCACCGTCTAGAAAAATACGATGCCAGAACTTACGTTTGTCATATTCACCGCCAACGACTGTGAACTCTAGTTCCATCCATTTGGCGTTGGAAGTTTGAGATTTTTTAAACCACATTCCATTACCAAACTCTGAAATTTCAATATCACCCATTTTTACCACGATGATTGCACGACATACTGTTCCGTTTGGAATAAGTGTGCGTGTTTGTGTTGGTGCCTCTGACACCGCTGCGTTATTTAGATTCAACATTTTCTGTCCCTTCTGTTAAAATCTGTTGACTGGGGTTCACAAAGTTTAATTGTTTCTCTGTGTTTCCCCCTTTACCCATTTTCTCAATAAGTTTACCAAGATGTGGCTCTTCAAGTGTATCGAGCCTACCAGAACGATCCTTTGCAGGATAGCCCCACTCATTTAGAGCATCGCAAACGAAGGCACGAAAAGAGCCGTTCTCGCCTCCCAAGACTGCCATCGTAAGAACTTCGTCCACGATGCCCGGTAATTCTTTGCCAGTTTTGGAACCTTCGATCTGAAGCGCATATTGTTTACGCCCATAATCGTCAGTGTATTCATCTAGAATACCAACAAAGATTACGTTCTTATCACGAATGTGTTGAAGGTGTGTAAGCCACGCCATCATTTCGCGTCCATGCATACCATAAGCTGCACGAGTATCTAGCTTGCCAGTTCTATCTGATCTAGACTCTGGTTGTTGCTGACACCATTGAAAGCACAAACGTCCTGCAACTGTAATTGAGTCAACAAACAACGTTTCATACCTATTTACGTTTTCTTCTGGATCACCATATATCTGACAGACACCTTCATAATGCGCCTGACTATAGCATTGATCTTCATGTAATGATGGATTTGGACCACCAATATAACAAGCAAAATCACGACATTCTGCCCACGTTTGTGGACGAATGACATCAATAGGGTGGCCTTCAATAGCCGCATCCCCTGCTTCTAGATCCATAAACAAAGTTTTTGATGGATCAAGAGTTTTTGCTAATGTTGTCTTACCAACGCCACTAGCACCACAGACTACGATCTTATGACCGCGCTTTTCTGCAAGCCGTTGTTCGGCTGTAATAATTTGTAAACCCATTTATTTATCCTCTTCGAATGAGAAAGCACCAAGCTCTACCGTTCTACAGTCTTGTAGCTGATTTTTAATATCTGGTGGAGCGGCTGTGTATTTGCGCTCTTCTACAGAAAAAACAACCTTTCCGTAGTGCTGCGCATTTTCTGGTGACATCGTATTAAGCTGATCACGAAGTTTATCTTGATCCCAAGTCACCTTCTTACGAACCGTAGCTTTGAACTTTTTGTTATTATCCACGATTGTAGTCGTACCAAAATCTTTACCATCGGCTCGTAAAGCATCACGAACCTGTTGTAGCCAAGTATCTTGGATTTGTTCATTTAGATCATAAAGCTCTTCTTTAAGCCCTGCGATCACAACGCGCAGTTCTTCCCTGCGCTCAAGTAATTGATTGCTCATGGCAACCTCCACGTTAAATTTTAGACAATTCAAGTTATGGCAAAGTATGGGAAATGAGTCAAGAATTTTTTTTAGATAAATATATATCTATATCAAAAACAGCCTTCATCAGCTTCTTTTTTAGTTTAAATTCAGGGGTTTCTACGCCTTTGGCATCTTCGACAATATGTTCCCAAATACCATCTGCGGTCTCTTTATTGTATTTAAAGTCAGCTATATACGCACAGATTTTTTGATTGTTTACCATGATATTGTAACGAGGTTGTAGCTCTAAATTTTTGATTCGTTCTGCCTTTTCAAGAGACTTTAAATAGAGGTAACGCTCTGATTCCCATTTAGAGTCAAATGTAATTCCATGTACGGTGGTTTTCTTATTACCATACTTTGGTCTTGACCTTTTTGACTTGGGATTATATCTTGGTTTCAAGTACATTATGGGAGTTATGCTAGTGCCTGCAACTACTAAATACAAGTCTATAAGCGTTTCTGTGGAAACTTATAAGAAAATAGTTCAGATGTCGCAAAAAAAGCGTAGGAATATTTCGCAACAACTTTCTTTGATTGTTGACGATGCTTACGACAAACAAGGCTTTATACCGCTTCACGAGCCGATACGATCTGTTTCTGGCGGACTAAGCGCCGTTATAGAAGACTAAAGCAACCCTGCACTTCCTAGACCACCAAGCAATGTGGCGGCTACTGCAGGGTTTTCTTTTGCCCTTTGCCTTATGTTTTGATTCGAAATCGGTTGCCCCTGTGCTGTATTAACAGGCGGTAAAACTTGGGGCACTGGTGTCGATGTTCTTGTGGGTTTTTGTGAACTAGGAAAGTTTTCCTTCATTACATTCTGAGCCAAAGCCTCTACTTGCTGTTTGGTTTCTTCTACACCCTCATCTATTAATTGTGCAGGGGTTTGTGTAGATAAAGAAGCGAATGAATTAGCAAGCAGAGTTCCAAAAATTTCTGCTTTAGTTTTTGCATCAGCATTACCAGTCATTTTTTTATACTGACTTAATATTGATCTATATTGTGGAGCGGAAGAAAATAATCTACCAACAACAAATAATCTAGCTATTGTTCCTAAATTCTCTAATGGTTTTGCAGCTACGTTAGCAGCAACAAGATCACCACCTTCTGCGGCTTTTGAGTTAAATACCATAACTCTACCAAAATCATTCATATCTTTAGCCATTTCTTTTCCAAAAATAGAATCTAATTTACCTGTTTTATATTCATCTTGAAGTCTTTTACCAAAGAGCTTGAATTGAGATGGATTAGTTAAAAATGTATCACCAAAATCACCTACTATATTATCAATATAAAAAGATCTTATCTTGTTAAGATCTTCTGGTTGATCAAAATATTTTATAAGTCTTTCTACGTCTACGTCTCTAGTTCCTCTATCAGCAATAACTTCTGCTGCCGCAGTTGATGTTAATGAATCATCTTGTAAGGCTTTTAAAGCTCTACTTTTATTAATTGCTGATTGCTCGTCCATAACTGACTTCAAGTTTCTTAACAAACTTATCGCAGGTTGATCTGCTCCTGCTAAAACCACACTATCAATCATCCCTTCAGATACATTAGATAAACTTAAAACGTTCATTTGTTCGGCTAATTTTTTTATCTCTGCAGTGTTTTTTCCGAACAATTCATCGGCTGTAGAACCAAGTTTCTCTATTTCATCGTAAAATTTATGAGTGCTAAACGCCCCAGATTTTCCTGCTTTAGTAGATTTTTTAAACGTATTTCTTAGCCATTCAGATGCCATTCTTGTTTTTATTGAATTAAAAACTGAATCTCCACCTACGGCTTTTGCTGCATCTTTTAATAATTTAGGATTATTAGGCTTTATTAATGTACTCATTGCACCAGCAACATTTAAATCCTCTCCACCTTTAACCGCAGAGACAAGACTTCTAATTCCTAAACTTCCGTTTATTTTTTCAAATACCTCAATACCTTCTTTGAAATTTTTTCTTGCTATTGGTATTTGTTTTGCCGCAGCTCTATACAAAGCTCTTTGTTCTTTTGTTAAATCTTCTCCTGTGCGGCGAAGCAATTTATTTACTTCTTTTATTTCAAGCTTATTATCAATTCTTTTTAAAAATTTATCTTTAACATTTGCAACATTAGATGAACCATATCTTGATAGCCATGTGTCGTTTATGTTTTTTCTAGCTCGGTAAAGTTGAGAGAAAGAAGCCATATCGGGCAAATTAACTATGTCTTCCAACATACCTTTGGCTATTCCCTGATTGCCACCACTTACTCCGCTAAACTGATCTAATCTGTCTTTAGCATCTTGCTTTATAGATCGAATACTAAACAAGGGTTGATTGCCAGAAGCATCATCTATCAACTTATTAATTGTAGAAAATTGAGCCTGCATATCATCATCAAAAGCTTTATAAGCTGTGGTAAAGATACCAAAAAGATCGTCATCTATTGATTGATCTTTTCTAGCAGCAGCTCCTAAAGATTCATTAGTTTGTTTGAAAAACTGTATAACGTCATCAGATATTGATTTTCTCACTCGTTCTACAGAGCCAGATCCTGTTTTTGCTGCCTGTGTTAATATATCCGCTACTTCATCTGGAGTTGATGCACCATAAGCACCCTTAAACTCCTCTAACTGATTAATAATTGCTTGGTGATTTTGTCTAAGTCTAGGTGATGTCCCTATGACTTTTTCACTCATAGCTTGCTGCCTAGCAACTAATTTATTAGCACCAATTTGACTTAAAGTTGGTTTAATCCCGAATTTATCTATAGACATACCAGAGAGATTAAGCTGTTCTGGAGTTAAATCTTTTCCGGGTTTACCAAAAACTCTTCCAATAGTTTTAAAAACAATTTGTCCTCCACCTTCAGCTACCCCAGCAATTAACGCTTCTTTTCCCGCTGCTTTAAAAACATCTCCAGCCGTTTCGCTTTGAGTTCCTTCAATGACTTCTTGGCCCTCTTCGAGTAATTTAGCACCACCAGTACCAAGCCCCGCACCAATTGCAGCACCTAAAATAGGAATAGGTATAGCTGCTTGTCCTGCTATAGCGCCACCAACACCACCTATTAATTCTCTTCCTAAACTAGATAAATCAGCAAAATCAGCTCTACTGAAACTGCTTTCATCAATCATAACATTACGATCAGAGTCTACACCGAACTTCTTTGCGCCTGAAGGGGTTAAGGCTAATCTACCTCTTCTATCCCTTGTAAACTCAGTCTCTAAAAGACCCATAGATTTTAAAGCTAGTTTTTCATCTTCAGGCGTATCTGCACGACTAAGTTTTCTGCGCAACTCAAGATCTTGAATCCCAGTTTTATAATCAAATAATTTTTCGTCTTTTTTTGTTTCTGCAGCTTTTTTTCTTTGAGGTGCTTGTCGCAATATAATTCTTTGGATTCTAGATTGCTCTAAAGCTGTTGGGGTATTTCCCTCAATTTGAAATCGCAAAATTCCATCATCTGTTTGGACGTTTACAAATCCCATTTTTAAACACCTGTTCTAATATCATAGTCAATTATTGTTTGACCATTTGGTCCTTCTACAATGGTAGGCTCAAAAACAGAAATATTTCCAAATTTTTCAGAAAACAGTTTTACAACTTTATCATAATCGGCTGTTCCTTGTTCATTTCCTCTATAACTGTTTCTGTTCATAAACATATCAACGATTTCATCTAATGCACCTTGAGATGTTGAAAACAATTGTTGCATTTCGCCCACAGACATAATTGCTTTATCAATATCTTGAAATGTTTCAAATTGCCCAAGAGCAGCCTTTATGTCTTTAACATCTACATTAGAAATACCATTTCCCGTTTCTTGAGCAATAAACTTTTTGAATCTTGTTAAAACTTGTCCTTGCAAAACTTTTAATTGTTCAGTTAAAGCTAAATCATCTCCACTAGGATATGGTATATTCATACCCATAGAGTTACCTACACTTATAACGCTTCCAAGAACGCCTTGTAGAGCAGTTCCACCAATATTTCCTTCTCCTTGATCTTTTAATTGAACAAGAAGACCTTCCATTTGACGTAGAATATTTATTCCTTCGCCTGTTTTTTTGTAAGAGTCTGCTACTATTCGGGCATCAAACTCTGGAGAAGAAAAAACACTTCTTCCACCAAATTCAAGATCCTGCCCCATACCTATATTTACTTTTTTAGCACCGACTTCTATTGTTTTTTGTTCAGTATTTTTTAGTGCTTCTGTTAATTTTACTTCGTTACCTTCTAAAATAGCTTCATCAACAAGTAACTGTCTGTCTCTTTTGAATTCTAAATCTTTTAATAAAAGTTCTTTTTTAAGAGCGGCATTAGAAGCTATAATAGCATCTCTAGCATCTTCATCAGATTTTATTTGTTGCAGCGCATACTTACCTGCAGCTATTCTACCTTGCTTGGCTTCATCTTTAGCTTTTTCTAACGCAGGCATAGCGGCCTCTCCCGCTTTGCCTGTTTCACTAAGAATACGACCTACGTTAAAACCTTTACCTGCTCTATTTTGCATCATAGCAAGACCAAAAGCCATTAAAGCCGAACTTTTGTCTACTTTTCCAGTTACATCTATACCAGTAGCTTCTGAAAATTCTTTTTTATATTTTTTAAGAGCTTCTTCTCTATTTACAGCATCAGGAACATCTTTTCCTAAAATTTTCATATATTCTTCTACACTGCCATCAACCAGATTTTGTAATGCAGCCCCTTTTTCTTTTGGGTCTTTTGGAGATTCTTCTGTTATTTCTCCCGAAGGCATACCTTGTGCAGCCGCTATTTTTTCTTCTTGCTCTCTAAACTCTTTTGTCTCTTGTTTTCTTTTATCTGCTGCTTCTGCTGCTCTTTCTTCTTGTGTTTTTGTTCTTCCAGCTTCTCCCATAGGCATGGTTGCATAATCAGGAGATGGAATTTCAGACTTTTTTATTAATTTAGCTATTTCATCAAGAGGGCTATCTGCAGCTATGGATGGGTTTTTTTCTATTAATTTAGCAATTCTGTTGGCTTCAGAATCTCTTTTATCTTGTCGAACTTTATCTTCGCCAAGTCCTTTTGGAGAGGGGGGACGTAAAAAGGAATCAATGCCATAACGTCTTTGAGCGGCTTGATAATCTTCTAACGCAGACCCAACATCTTCGGGAGCAAGAATTTTGCTCATTTCATCAGCTTTCATTGATTCCAATATTCTTCGATCTATTTGAGGATTTACAATTCTAGGGTCCATATCACCATCAATTTGACCCTTTCTCATTAATCTAAGATTATCAATGTCCTTTATAAGAGATGTACTTGGACCTAACCCTGCTCCTTCTTCCTGAAATATAGAGCCTAGGCCCCTGTTTTTAGGATTAGATATATAAGACTCGTATAATTTTTTAGGGTCCAAAGTGCTATTCACCATAATTGTTCGCCTTATTTCTAAGCTCTGTTAATGCCTTGAAGTGTAGTATACGCTCCAAGTCCAGCCATTACTGGATTAGTTTGATAAGTAGGTTGCTGTATTGTGCTATAAAGACCCGCAGAAGGTGTTCCAGACAACGCACCATATGCGTAATTATATGGCAATAAAGCCTGCTCAGTTGCCCTTTGTTTTTCCTGTCTATTTGTATCTTCTATTGTTTGTCTAAATCCACGTTCTGATTCTCCTACACCTTGCATATAGGCTAGATCCGCAGGAGCCATTGCACCGTACACACGACCAGTATCAGCCGCTTGAGTCCCAATAGATCCATAAGATTGACCTATACCACCAACAAGTCTACCTGCCTCTTGTGTGGCTTTTTGAGCCTGCGCATAGTTTTTCATTCTTAAATCAGCAGTAGCTTTACGCTTTGCGTCTAAAATATTACGTTCAATCTCTGCTGTTTGAATACCCTGTCGAGAACCACCGAATGCCCCTGCTTGTATGGCTTTATCAGCAGCGCGATTTTGAGCAACTAAACCTTGGCGATCAATGTCTAGCTCTACTTCGTCTATAACATTTTTTGTATATGGGTTCATAAAGTCTGTAACTTTTTGCTCATCTGTAAGAAGAGCTTTAGCATCTTTAAAAGCTCCCAGACCTTCTTTTAAACCTGTTTGTGCTTGAGCAAAGTAAGGATCTGTACGTTGCATAAAGTCAGGTATTCTATCTGCACCTGCAGCAAATTGACCAGTTACTGGATCGTAAACACCTTTTGAGTCTTGTTGAAGATATTGTGACCCAAAAGTCTCAAGCCCAAAATCTACAATTTGACCTGTGTCTGGATCTCTACCGTACTGACCCGCTAATTTATATTGAGGTATTTTAAAATACTGTGGATCTTGAATAAGACCGCCAGAAAATTCTTTAGTAGTATCATCATATGAGCCGAATATTGCATCTAAGAGTGCTTTTTCCCTTAATTCTAAATACTCTGGGCGGCGGTTTATTGTTGTCATTGGATCAGACATATTTACGCTCCTTGTGATGCAAGTTTATTTTGCATGGCATATGCTCTCTCAATACCTTTATTGAGATCTCCACCACCTAAACCTTTAACAGCATCTTTTTTCAATACAAATTCCCCTGCCATAAGCATAGCAGGTACATCATCTTTTTGACCAGATCCTTCAGATGGCATAATACCACCGTTTCTTCGAGGGAAATATTGCCCATCAACGGTGCCGCCAGCAGCTAGTCGTTTTGGTATATTTATATTTACTGACCCCTCAACACCACCAAAAGGTCTTCTAACTGGATCTTCATCATCAGAACTAAATAATTTGTCTGCTAATAAACTAGCAAGCATACTGGCCCCTGCCTCTCCGGGAACAGTATTTAAAAGACTTGCAAGACCCCCTTGCGGATCAATTATTCCAGCCTTTGCTAAACCAGAAGCAATACCCAAGGTTCCCTTTGCAGGCTCTAAGCTTGCTATGCCTTGTTTAGCTATATTTGCTGGTGATGTTTGTTGTTGTACCGCTTGAGATATTGCGTTTTCTGCCTGTTTATTAGCAGCGGCATTTTGTAAAGCAGACATTTGTTCGGCTTTTTCTCCAAAAATACCGGGAGTTCCTAGTCCTCCTGAAAGAAGACTACCTAATCCAGCGTATTTTATAGCGTCTTTTGTATCGGCTCCAAGAGCTTTACTAAGAAGAAAATTAGTGGCTAAACTTGCAATTGGATTGCCGCCACCACCTAAAAATGAAGCGCCAATTTTAATTATATCTGATAAAGCCATTTATCTCTCCAACAAAATATATCTTATTTTAGCACCAATGTACTAAGATATCCACTCGTAAATCTTTTTTGTTTCTTTTACACGATGATCTAACCCAGTGTAACCACCGTTTATACGTTTAGTTAGCCTTTTAATAGTGTCATCATTAACACCTTCGTCACATATTTTCCATAGATTGTTCTTTTTGAAAAACCATAAAGCCGTGTCCATTGCGTAGTCTTCTTCCAACAAATGCGGGTTCTCTAAAACCTCTGGTACACGCATATCTGATGCAAAAGATCTGACGTTGTTATATCCGGTCAATTGCAAAAATCCGCGTCCAATGTAGGCACTGGCTTTTTCTTTTGTATCGTTCCCCATCCTGTCAAAATACACGTTCTCAGCCAGTGCTTTTGGGTTTCTGGCAAACGGCTCCGCGCTTTCTTCTGTAGGAAAACGGCTAGGCCAAACCTTCATCATAGCATCTACAGAATAGTTTAAGTTTTCTCTTGTATATTTAAATGTTCCGCTTTCATGCACCACTTGGCCTAGCAAGTGTGCCCCTCTTTCTGGAGATAACTCATGGTGAGCCACTATAGCCTTGGCTGTGTTGGGGCCGAACGCACCGTCTGGAGTTACACCACACTTTTCCTGCAACATTTTTAATGCTTCAAACGCCATCAGATTCATTCCTTTTTGCCATAAGATCTTCAAGGTTCTTTTCTTTAGTGCCACCGTCATATGACCAAGCGTAACCTTTATCTATCATAATTTGGTTAATAGACTTTGTGTCTTCGTCTGATTTGTACAACCAACCAAGCATACGACCAAATTTACCGTCTTTTTCAGTCTTTACGGTAAGCTTTGTTGCTTCCAAAAGGTGCATTTCTAAAAACTCTGTGGCCTGATAACCCATCTTTTTTTCTGCCAAATCTTTAGTTCTTTTTTCTGGTGTATCTATACCAGCAAGCCTTACACGTTCTTTTTTGGTAAGATCGAAACCAAGATCTATGCTGATGTCTATTGTGTCACCATCAACAACTCTGTCTACAGACTTTACAAAATAAGTATACATCATTTTTTCCTAACGAATTGTTTGTACCCTTTCACACCAAAAGAGGCTGAAATTGCAATACCCAAGCTGTAAAAATACCAGTCCGGTGCCTTATGAAGCTGTTCAAAGCCTCTGTCTACAATGCCCTCGGCACCCGGTACGAAGGCTAAAATTAATGGAATACTTAGAACAATTACAAAAAATTCGTCTTTCCATGACGATCCGCTGTTCTCGGCCATGACGCGCTCCCAATCGGCAACGCTTGTCTTTTCAGACAGTAGAATCTTTGCTTTCGCTTCGGCTTCTGTAAGTTTTAATTTGGCTTCCGCCGCTTGCTTAGTAGTCTTGGCATCAATCCATGATCCTGCCAGACTCGCTAGTGGTGTTAAAAACTGTAACATTATTTGTTAGACCCCATGTTGGTAAATCCATAATAAGCTCCCACTATAGCAGCGATACTGACATAATAAATATTACTCATGCTTGCCAACATTACTGAAGCTTGTGGCAGCTCCATGTACTCAGTAAATATTACACCAAACGGAAATA
>Ga0209535_1001222_pt1 | contig 17639 bp, 19 predicted proteins | sample LinPmetageLP28_FD_184041 | JGI IMG/M metagenome (GOLD analysis project Ga0209535, IMG submission 184041) | Marine viral communities from the Pacific Ocean - LP-28 (SPAdes) (version 2) | ecosystem: Environmental > Aquatic > Marine > Oceanic | place: Pacific Ocean | collected 2009-08-22 | reverse complement strand
GATGATGAACTACTGAGCTTCGTTATTGTTCTCAATGTGTATTCGTATCAGTTCATCATCGGCAGGCATCATCACTGCTGCCTTACCATCTTCTCTTACAATACCTATGGTTTCACCTTTTTCGACTCTTCCTATGAGTTCGTCAAAATTGTCTTCCCATTCTTTCAGGGTAAAAATCTCCATTTACACCTCCAGTGGTTCTGCATATGCTAAAGCATCTTCTGGACAAGTATTACGGATGACCTCAAGAACATTCATGAACTGGTCCACAGTATCACAAACAATTTCTTTGGTGTCTCCTTCACTGGAATAGATGTAGATTGTGCGTTTGGTAGGGTCTACAACACAACGTGTGAGAAACTCGTCTTGCATGGTGTCTTGGTTGCTTACCTTGTTATTATAATGCATTTGAGTGTCAGTGTCAACTGTGCCAGTCGGGGAAGTGGTTAAATCATTGCGTCTACGGCAGAAATTACGTCTGCATTTGAGGTTTTTCTTTGAGTTTGTTTTGATTTAACATTATTTGATCCCCAGTTTTGCAACTCTTTTTCCATCTTCTTTTCTTTTACCTTATTGAGATTTGCTCTATTAACAGCAGCATCTCTTTGAGTTCGGAGAGTTTGAACGTCGGATATCAAAGTATCAATTTCTGTTCTGATTGCAATACATCTATTTCCACCATCAGTTCCCGTCAGTGATGTATTAGTTGCTTCTGGTGCAACACCGACACCACCATATGCACGAAATGCACCCACGTTTCTTAATGTTGTATGATTTACCAATACTGTTGATACATCACTCCTAACTGTTCCTAAGTTAGTAGAAGATTCAAAATTTGTAAGATATTCTTTACTGCCATCTCCTCCCCCTCCAACATTATAATCAGTTGCTTCCACTTCTGTGGCAGCATCTCCGGCATTCAGTCTTCCATTATCTTTGTTATTTTCGTGTCCAAATCCAGAGTTGGCAGAAGTTAAAGTTACAATACTGGTTGGATCAAATGGATTTTCGGCACCATAATCTACATCTGGACCTGCCATTTTTTTATAGATCTCAAGCGCATCTCGATCTTCGAACATGCTATAATCATTGCCAAAATTTTGAGTTACCGATAATCCTAGTCCAGTTTGTCTACTGGTTCCTGAGGTAGTAATTGTTGAATATGCAATACCTGGCCAACAATTTCTAGCAATTGCTTCTGTAGATAAAGTTACTATTTCTTGTTTCTTTGTATTAATTTGTGCATTAAGAGTAATTATTTGATTATCAAATTCTTTGCAGAATGCTTGAAGTGTTTCAGCATCTTCTTTTATTTGATTTTCAACTTTCCCTACAACACTATCATCGTAAAAATTAGATTCTACTTCTTCAATATTTTTAGAATAACTTCCATCACCATTTTGTACAACGGTAATTTTTTCATAATTTTCTGGTGCCTTCACATCGGATGATGGTTCAAATGCATCATCTAGTTGTTTTTGTTCTCTTTGAAAAACATCTATTGTCCTATTCCTTAATGATTCATCCATCTTCAATTCTCCAATTCAGATACTCGTTGTTTCAATTCTTCAATTTGTTTTTGTTGTTCTTTCATTCCATCAATCAAATGAGCAACTAAGTTTTCATAAAGAACTCTTTTATAAATTCGTCCCTTTTCTTTTCCATCTTTGACACTATTTACCATCGTTTTATAAACGACTTCTGGCACAACTTCCTCAACTTCTTGTGCAATCAATCCAACCATATGTGGATATTTTCCGGCAAGATCTGGGACAATTTCTTCATCCCAGTCAAAGGTCACTGGATTCAACTTCATAATCTTATCCAGACCATTTGTCAATGGTTCTATATTTTTCTTAAGTCTTATATCGGATGTATGTGGTCCAGTTGAAACAAATGAACCATTATACATCCAAAATCCATTTAGATTTCCAAATGGACTATTTTGAAAAATGCTTGCTCCATTACTCTTAATAATAGGTGCTGTAGCTCCCCAATCTGGAGTAACCGAAGATTTGAGACCATTTAATTCGGAAAAAATAGCACTATAATCAACAGTCAATGGTCCAATTGAAACATCAGTTCCAAGTCTTATATCTGTTCCCAATGTATTCCATACACCAGTATGAACATCAAGACCAATAGAATTGAAACTTAATGGTGATGTTAATGATGGTCCTGCTACAAGTGCAGCACTAAAAGGAACTGCTAATGCACCTTGTCCAAAGTGTCCTTTATGTGCCGCAATTGATCCCGGTTCCCAAAAACCTTTTGGTATATTTAATGCACTTCCTAATATAGGATGGATTACATCTACAGTTCCACTATCTAAAGTTTGAAAAGCCATTATTTACAAGTCTCCGCAATATCTGTAATTAATTTAGCAACTGGTCCAGGAATAAATGTGCCTAGTATTCCTGCAAGTGGTGAACCCTGAATAACATCGGCATATAATAACCTCAAATAACCCTTTGCATTTAGAGTTATACTATCGGCAGATGTTACACAGACCTTACCACCGGCAAGATTGAGTTGTTCATCTGCTCTCATAGTAATGTGATCATTTGCCTTAATTAGAATTGATCCGTCACTCTTATCACCAACAGTTTCAATGTATATATTTTTTGCAATGAGTTTGATATTTCCGTTCTCGGCATCTAATACAATATCACCATTTTCACATACAATTGACTTGGCAACATTCTCTTTTTCGTCTTCATTTCTTCCCTGAGCAAGATTAGTTCCTAGAATTTCATGAGAACAACCAGGAACAATTTGCGTATTACTTCCATTGAGACTATGTATCTGACAATATCCACTTTTCAGCATCTCAATTTTATTGGTGTCGATGTCTTCACCAACTTTATCTTGCTCACCAACCGGACCCATAATAACGGTGCCATATGGGTTATCTGAAATAATAACTTCTGGGATTATTGGTTTTTTCATTTAACTCACACAATCAACAACACGAACAAGATCTTTTCTTGTAAATCCTCTTTCTACTAACACGCTTCTTCCTCTTAATGTATCAATTGGTCCATCTAGTGATAGTTGGACATCATCCGCAGACTCATCAAAGTCTGAAACACGAGTGAATGATAGTATTGGTTCAATAATAGCTCCTTCACCTGTTAAACTATTTATTTCAATATCTGGATACCCCGGAAGACCACATGCATTTGTTCCGATTTGGATACTAACAATTTGCCCAAACTCAGTCATTTGAACTGCTGCTGTAAGTCCAGGAATATCTGGAGTAATTATAATATTATCATTTGTAGTATATCCTACACCAGTATCTAAAATTCTAAATCCCTCTAAACAGACAACAAAATCATTTCCACTCGGATTACCAATATCTGATGGTGGATCAAATTCAGTTCTACCGTCTCTTGGTGGTGCAACTGGTCTTGTTGTAAGTATTATCTCAGTAACTTGTCCTTCAGTTCCACTAGTTCCATCTCCTCCACCACTAGTTCCATCTCCTCCACCACTAGTTCCATCTCCTCCACCACTAGTTCCACCAGATTCACTAATTGTTGCATATCCACTAGTAAATGTATCTTCACAACTATCAACAAAAGATACAAATGGAGGTCTTGTATATCCAGATCCACCATTTATAACACTCACTCCGATTGTTCTTCCAATATTATCTACAACAACTTCTGCAGCTGCACCTATTCCTCCACCACCAAATATTTCAACCTGTGGTGGTCCACATTTATAAGCACTTGGATCACATTTAGTGATGTCTGACGGAACAGTTCCTGCCGAATCTCCAAGAGGTTTTCCAAAGATTTCAATTCCATCAATAAAATCTGTCGCTCCTTTAATTAGATCTCCTGCGGATGGGGGTGCCAGAAAACCAGAAAACTTATCAATCTCAGATTGAGATGGTCCACCCCAAGGACTTGCCTTAAATTTTTTAATCTCAGGACAATTTGGTTTTGCACATAAGAATGCTTCAAATCCTAAAATATAGTCAAGTGCCTGGAATACATTACCAATAATTTTTGTAACTCCACCAAGAACATCATTAATCTGATCTAAGATTGGACCAACTGATTTATCAACGATTGCTGCAACATTATTTACAAGTGCATTAGTAAATTGTTGTGCGGCACAGAAAGGAACGTTAACAATTTTTCCAATCATTTCAAATAAGAAGTCCCCAACAAGATTTGCAAGATTGGAAATAACATCTTTAAATGCACAGAAAATATTGTCTATTACAGTTTGAACAATAGTACTCTTAATTGCTTTCAATACTGTAGGAAGAATCATATCAATAAGATCTTCAATACCTGTTCTAATTTTATCAATTAAGAAATCTCGTAGTCGATTAACAAGAGTTTTGAGAACTGCACCAATAATTTGAGATGTGCTTCTAATAAGTGCCGTAAGATTTTGTATCTTATTAATAGTTCCGTTTACATATAAATCGGCATATTTTTTGATTCCTTTTAGGACTGTGAAAAACTTTTGTAGTTGTGTATTGATTTTAGACATCTCTGATGTCCCACAAGGATCTGGCAAATCTCTTACTGTCTGCATTCTTGTGATTGCATCTCTGAATGAAACACTATTAAAAATCTTTTCACATGCAGGAGTATCTTTAAAAGTCATTCCTAGCGGACTTTCTCTTGCCACGCACCCTTCAGCATCTGCCTGTTCTTGCAAATCGTTACCAAATTTTGCTGCAAATAATGCATCTGTTTCGGCAGATAACATTTTATATTTTTCTTTCTCTTCATCCGTCCAAAGATCGGAAGATTTTTCATTTAATTCAGCAATCTGTTTTCTATTTGCTTCTATTTCTACATCAAGTCGTTCATTATCAAGTTGAAAATATGGATTATCAAAATTCAATTCTCCATCAGGAACTGGTATTGGTTTATCACTTGTGGTAGTTACTTGTGTTGCTGGATCTTTTGCTGTTTCAACAGGTGCAGAAGATTGAGTTGATCCTGGACTTTCTGTTATTTTTACAGTTGCATTGGGTATCTGTAAATTACTATTTCCAGCAGTATTAAAATAATGATTTCCAAATTTAGTTACGTTTATATTTTGAGATGGATCATTAGATGATGAACCAGTTCTAAAACCGGTTGATGACGCCGCAATAACAGGTATGTTTCGTGCATTCAATTCATTTTTAAGCTGTTCTCGATTTCTAGCAATAGAAATTGCTTTTTTGGCATTATCAAGTTCTACCTGCGAAAAATTATCATTAATTGATCCATCACGAACAACTTGATATTGATTTTTTCCATAAATGACTCCGGTTATACTGGCATCATTTGCTAGAAAGGTCCCCTTTCCAACAGTACCACTTTGTATAAGTCCAGCACGATTTAATATACTTCTAGCAACAAGAGCCTGTCCTATTAAATCTTCACCTCTAGATTCTGCCGCAACTGTTCTTATAAAAAGTTCTTCTTCAGTATATGCCATTTACAATTTTACCTCCTTATCCTGATATTTATTCACTTTTTGGCACCATCAAAAAAGTTTTTATCTAAATCAAAGTTTGTCTTCATCGATCCAGTAACACTTGGAGATTTGATTTGAAAATTAGATGCAACATTTCCACGAGTATACCTGCTTACAGATTGTCCTAATGTTGTTCCATTCGTCGATTTTTTAATTTTACCTGGGTCATGATTCGATAACACTTGTGTAATCACCGGAATCTGACAATCTTCATCCATAAAAAATCCAATTACCCATTCTCCACCCCAAATTCCCGAACTTTGATAGTTACGATTTCCATGTGTTGTTGGTTTTGCAACAATTGCCCAAGGAAGATCCTCATCGAGAAGTTCATATGCATCATCGTTACTTGCCATCGGATGCATTCCGGGTATTCTAACTTTTACTCTATCTCCATGCTGATCAGCAAAGTCAACTCCATAGTGTTGGTTACTTTCAGGAGGAACTTGTCCCAAAAACCATTTACCACCAAAACCGTATCCAGTATTATTTGCCATTTCTAGTTTTCACCTGTATATAAACCGTATGTATCACGAACAAGAGTCATTGCGGTAAATGATCTTTCGGGGTCATAATGGTGACATAAATCTAAAATCATATAATTACCACTCTCTACAGGATCAACTGAACCTTGCTCCTTTTCTCCCGGAGTAATAATTTCTAAATTACACTTAACAATATCACCTGCCTTAAGATTTGGATTGCAAGGAACTTGCATTTTTATCATCTGCGTAAACAATAAATTATATCTCATTTGAACAGAACCTTGATAACTGTTCACATCACCTTCATCACTTTCTTTAGATTCTGAAGAAAGACAACCAACATCTTTTATACTGAATAGTGTTCTAGTATGCTTTTTATCTTGTGGTGTCGGTGCTTCATTTTTGCCTAGTGATTTTTTTAAAGGTCCTATATTAAATTTTTTTTCTTCTAATGCGAAAGTTTTGGGATTAAATACACACCTAAGATTTGAATACACACCGGATTTTAATGCATTAATGAGATTTTGATTTTTAATAATACTAAAAGATAAAATCTTAAAATCATTTGAAATATCACTCACACTACTTCTATTAACATCATTACGAAAATAGATTGCGGCAGGTGTTTGAGATATTAAATCGTCAATTGCTCTAAAGTTATGCCCATTACGAGTTTCGTAAAAGAAAAATCCAGGATTTCCATTTTCTGGTGCAGATTTTGATGCTATCTTGCAAATTACATCAAATGGTGATGTATTATTACCAATAAATGGATACTTATTTGAAGTTTCATCTGCAATAAGTTTATCAATTTTTAAGATATTTTTTGCAATCGATCTAACTGATTGTGTGTTATTGGTTGACTTCGAATAATTTTTCTTCACAAAGGTTTCTTGATTTGTAATTGCAGATTTAGAAACAAGATTTAGAATGACAGACTCACGAGTCGAACTTTGGTCTGGATTGGATGCACCATTTACATATAATGGAGTTGTTGAAAAGTCTAAAGTTCCAAGTGCCGATGATACTTTAAATTTAATTTCTTCGGATCCATCACCAACAATTGGAAGTGCATTATATAATGTTCCTGGTCTCTCTTGTTTATCGTACTCTTTATCATACTTTACTAGTTCATCACCTTTCTCAACTAAACCACTATCCACGAATATCATAGTGGCAGTAATATTTGGAGACAATAAACTTTCATAATAATCAAATCTCACAACCTTAGACTGAAGTGGAAATGTTTTATTATTCTTAGTTATTGTGAATAGTTGATACTTTGCTGCAGATGATGGGTTTGCCATTTATTTTTATGCTTATACTCCTCAGAAAAATTATACCGGTATTGGTTGATAACTATATTGTGTTCTCACAGTATTTATTGGTTGTACATAAACATTTATCATTTCTTCTTCATCATCTAAATCTTCATACATTGGTTGATTAATTGCTGCCATTTTTCTTTCGTCTATTTTAGGTTTATAAGGATTTCGTTGTATTGTGTCATGAGGTCCACCTGAAGCATCACTTTTATTATTTTGTGCATTCAAATTTTTCAGGTGTTTTTTAATCATATTTCGCATGTCATCTCCACCACTCCACTTTTTACCACCCTGCTTAAGATACCATAAGTCCCATCTTCTTTCCGGTTCTCCTTCAGGACCATAGTTCACTGTCGGTGAACGTCCATCTCTATTTGCAGCAGCTTCTGCATGAGTCATTATGTTTTTGATATTAATATCATTCTCTTTCCAACCCCATGCAAGTGCTAATTTTGCTGCTTCAAGAGTCATTGAATTGACTTGAATATTTTTTAATGGAGTTTGTGCCCAACCTTTTGCTTCAATATAAGCCTTTTTTTGACCCACATGCCCCATTGCATTTGCGGCAATTGCAACTGAATTAGTATTTCTTTTCCATGTGTGCTCATTTTTATCTACGGTATAGGGACTATTATAATGCATCTTTCCTGCACCATCCACATAGGAATGATATGGTGCCGGTTGACCATTATAACCTATGCCACCACTCCAATGAAAATATATTGTTTTGGGATTTGTGCCAGGGACAAATCCAGTATTAGTTCTCCCTCCACTTTTAGGAGTGTTTACAGAATGATCATCATCTGGAACTACTACGGCATCTTCAATAGATTCTTGTGTATCATTAATTTGAGCTTTAGTTTCTCCATTAGGGCCAAATCCGGGACCATAATACTCTACTTTTTTTTCCTTCTTTGTAGAAACAAATTGCTTTTCAGTAAATATTCCAGTTTCTCTATTTAATACTCCTTCCTTACCATCCTTTTTAGCATAGACTATTTTTTCACCACCAATTGCACCTCGAACAGAATTGATAGCAGGTTTTAACATTTTAATGAGCCCACCAAAAGGACCCATTTTTTCTGCAATTTTGTCAATAAATCCATCCTTTCCAGTTATATCATTTAAACCATCATCAAATTTTTTCTTATCAGCATCAAGTTTACTATCATTAAATTCACCGGTAAAAAATGCCTTAATTAAAGTGAAACCACTTTGAACTGGTTTTAAGAAGTTTGTAATATTATCAATGATTTCTTTCACTTTCTCTATAATAGCAGGAAGTGCATTGACTATTATGCCAGTTAAGAGCAATCCACCAAATTCTAATATTTTATCAAAAATACTACCACCAGATGATCCAGATGAAGATCCTGTTGATTCTTTGACTTTATTCAGTGAAGATTTTATTGGAGATTCTAACTTTTGTTCTTCATTTTTTAACTTTTTCTTACTTATTTGTCTAATAGATGTTTTTTCTTTTTTTGAAATTATTTTTTTCTGATTCTTATTATCTCTAACAAGAATACTGTGAATATTAGAGAGATTAAGTTTTACTTTTTTAATTTGGTCTAAATTTTTATCCATTTACTTCGTCCATATTGGATTTAATTCAGATTGTTCAGTAGAAGTATTTAAATTTTTTTTCATTGGAACTGGAAATGGAACAACTTGATATTGAACAGTATCAACCGGTTGAATATAATAATATGTAGAAGTATTTTCCGACATTCCAGAATTAGATATTTTATCAATGTTCTCATTTCTTTTAACTGGTACAATCCTATTACCTCCACTCGCATTTGCTCTATTATCAAAAGATCTATCAGCAGTATTTGGATCTTTAAAAAATCTCGGATAAATTTTATGAGGACTTAAATGACCTGTTTTACCTCTATTATATACTTCAAAGTGTAAGTGAGTATCATTAGTTTTATATCCTGGGACCAACCCTAAATCAACCAACTCACCAATTTTTTGACCTGCTTTTACAGAATCTCCAATTGATAACATGGGAGTCATATGAAGATATCTCTGATCATACCCATCATTTCCTTTTACCATCATTCCAGACATATATTCTTTTCCGGCAAGATACTTATCACCTATGACCGTTCCACCTGCCAGTGCAACAACATCAATGTTTGGTTTTGAACCAAATGGAGGTTTTTCTGTCAAATCAATTCCTGCATGACCACCATAATCTCTTCCTGCTCCATAATATTGTGCAGATGCTCCAGCAAATCGTCCTTTTGGAAGAGGAAAATAATAATGTCCTGGTTTTAATTTAGTAGTAGTAGTATTATTGGGTGTATTTACAGGAGGTTCACCTCCTCCACCACCTCCTTCTTGATTATCCAATCTTCTCCTTTCTTTAGAAGTAAATTGTCTTTCAGTAAATATATCTGTTTCTGTATCTAATACACCTTCCTTACCATCTTTTCTCGCAAGAACCTTTTTTTTACCACCAATTGCATTACGCATGGAATTAATTGCCGGTTTCAGAAGTTTAACAAGACCACCGAAAGGACCTACTTTCTTTGCAATTGTATCAATTATTCCATCCTCACGATTCATATTTTCTAAACTATCATCAAGTCTTTTTTTATCGGCATCAAATTTATTTTCATCTATTTCACCGGTAAAAAATCCCATTATTAAATTAAATCCACTTTGAATTGGAGTTAAGAAGTTTACAATATTATCAATAATTTCTCTTACTTTGGATATAATTGCAGGAAGTGCATTGACTATAATTCCTGCTACTATAAGTCCAATAAATTCAAAAAGTTTATCAAAAATACTACCACTAGAGGCAATAACATTTTTTATATTTTTTGCACTCTTACCAATGGGAGAAGTTCTTTTTTCTAATGTTTTTTCTTCTCGACCAAGTTTTCTTTTACTTTCTTGTCTTTTTCTTAATTTTTTATTCTGAGATTCAGTTTTTGTATATTGATTATTAGATTTTACAAGAAACTTATGAATATTAGTTACATTAATTTTAAGTTGTTCAGATTGAGATTTTGAATCTGGTGCTTCTTTAATTGTAAGTTTTCCTGAAGTTCCAGTAGAACTCAATATTGCTTCACCTCCCCCTTTAGATATTGAAGAACGTTGTCCAATTTTATTTTCTTCTGATGAAATAAGTTCTGATTTTTTTGATAATTTATCAGTTTTTTTATTAGATACTTTATCTTTATCCTTAATAAGAGATTTTGCTTTTTTTACGGCAATTCTTTTAACTCCCTTCTTTGCAACTTGGGATCCTGCCGTTCTTACTAATCCTGCTATTAAAGATACTGCCATAATACTAAACGGTTATTCCATATAGCATTGGAGTTAATTGACGATAAGGATTTGACATATTGACACTAGAAATTTCAGGAACTTCAGTTGCTCCCTCTCCAACACCCATATTTGGCATTTCTGGTGGTGGCAATTGATTTGCAATTGTTGGAAGAGTTGTTATATTTACTCCTCCACGACCTCTTTTTCTGGAAGTTATATTGTTATATCTTTTCTGCATTATTTCTTTCGTTTTTGGATTACTAACAATACTTCCACCACTAGCAAATACTCTAAGTTCTGGGCCTTCTTCACCTACAAGATAAGGTGTTCCTGCTTTTATATTACCACCCTTTGCTCTTGCTTCAACTTTAGTTGTATCAGTCTTAAAATCTATTGGAACAATTTCTGAAATTTTTCCTGAATATTTCGTTCTAATTTCTTTTTCTGCTTCTGATTTAGTTTGATTATGTTTGCCAACATCTTCATTACTAGACATTCCACTCAATCCAGAGTCATTATCCATACTACGATGTTTATTACGGATTTCTCCTCTCATATCATCTCTCATAGTATTGAGTTCTTTTCTCTTTGATAAAACTTCTTGAGAAATTGCTTTCTCCTCCATTGTCATTGTTTCTTCTTTTCTTGTTCCTGCCCACCCTAAGAAATCCCAAGAAGCACCTTTACTTCTTTTCTTTCCATCTTTATCAAGTCCGGCATCTTTTAATTTTTTGTCAAGAATATCATGTGCGGCACTAAATTGTGTGCCACCAGTCAATTGATTTCTTGCTGCTTTAAAACCTGCTTCCAATCCTTTCCATGCAAGAACTGCCGCACCGGCAATCAATAATGCTTTTGCAAGGAATGGAACTGCCACAGCAAATAGTGGCATCATTAATCCTAATGATCCTATCAATCCACCGATAGCTCCAATCAAAGGAAATAATGCAATTGCTCCGACTGCGGCAGCTGCCCAACCCCAATTTTCTTTAATCCAACTAAACCACCCCTTCACCTTCTCCATGTTTTCCGGATTCTTCAACCATTCAAATATTGCATTTGCGGCAATTCCGAGTGCAAGAGTTCCAATAAAGTCCATAATACGACCAAAGATTCCTTTGACCGGTGCTAAAGTTTCATTTGACTTTTCACTTACAGATTTTTGTATTCTTCTAGATGATTGTTCTAATTGACTCTCTTCTTTATTGAGTTTTGCTTTAGATGCACTTCTTTTTTCTCTATCAGTTTCACCTCTTCCCCCTTGCGATCTCAATGCAGAACTTCTCATAAGTTCTTTTTGAATTTTAACAAGAATCTTATTTGTTTCTATAAGACTTTTAGTTAAGTCATCTTTATTACTACTATTACCAGTTTGCTGTTTTATACTATTTACAATTTTTGCCGTCTTTTCTTCTTGATTATCTACTCTTTTTTCTAATGCTCCGATACGAATTACAGCTTTTCTTACATGACCAGATAATTTACTTAGTGTCTTATGAATATTTTTGAGAGATTCTCCAGAACCACCTCCAGCACTATCTTCTTTCCCAAAGACTGCTGATGAGACAGTCTCCACATTCAACTTTGGAGTATTTGTTGTCTTTATACTTAAGTTAGATTCCACTTTGCTGTTGTGCCTTTAGGTTTTCTTCTTCAATATATTGTTGAAGTAGAGCAAGATAAACTTCTCTCTCCCACGGAATCATATTTTCTAGTTCTGTTAATGAATATTTATGATGCTGCATCAAGGCAAAATTTATCTTGTAGTATGACTCAAGATTTGTATGAGCCATACCTAACTGAAAAAACTTGCTAATCCTTCCAAAACAACTTCAGACTCTACACCAGTTTCTGGATTTTTTACTGCAATTTTATGAGAAAGTTTTGGCATTGTAGTAAAGAACTTCTCAATTTGTTTAAATTGTTTTGTGTTCATTTGTTCAAGGAACTCATCAAGTTCTTTTTTCGAATATTCGGATGCTTCCCAACTTTCTTCTTGATTGTAAATCATCTCAATACAAGATGAAATCATTGCAAGTGATTGTCCAACTTCACTTACAACTTCTCCGGTCTCAAAATTATTCTCAACAAATTGATCCAATGAAGGATAACGAAGTTTCATTGAGAGTTCATCATCTAGTTTAATAATATTCTTATGACCTCTAGTCTTCTGAATCTTAATTGAATCAATATCAATCGACATTTCTACCTGTGTCTCACCATCATCAGGACAAGTAATATTCACATCAACAGTTTCTCCAACGGATCTTGCTCTTACATTTAGAAACAAATATTCAATATCAAAAGTAGCAAGAGATTCGATTTTTACATTTTCAGTAAGAATACAATCAGAAAGAATTTGTATAATGGAATTGGTAATATCTTTCATATTTTCAGATTCCATTGCCAGAATTAAAATCTTTTCTTCTCTCACAAGGAAAGGTCTATATTTAATCTTCTTTCCTGTGGAAGGCAACGTCATCTCATACGTTGGAGTATTAATCTTGGGTAAAGGCATAGTAATTAATATAATTCAGTTATTTTTATTTAGAGGGGTTATTTTTTTTTTTATTTTAAAAGGCTGTTATATAACTTTTGACCAGTGACAGTATTAATAGTATCTCCAAAATTTTCTAAAAAAGTTTTTTCTTTCTTCACGTTGATTGCCTTCCCTTTTCCTGCATTTGGATCGACATATCCTGTTTTGCTGCTTTCTGTTTTTGCTGCCTTCAATCCTGCCTGAACATCTTCAGATATTGCCGGTGGTGTAGGTGTTGTTGATGTTTGTGTTGTTGATGTTTGTGTTGCTGTTGGAGGAGTTACAGATTTAAGTGTATTAAGTTTTACTTGTTGCAATTCCGAAGATTGTTGTTTAGGATCAGCAAAAGAACCTTGAAATCCTTTAGAAAATCCATTATTACCTATAACATATCGATCATAATTAAAACTTACACTCACTTTTAATACGTCGGCACCACCATAAGAAACAGGAACTGCACTGATTAATTTTGGAAATGCATTCATGAATGAATATGTCATTCTAGGTCCAAAATTCTTTTCAAATTTAGTAATTGATATTGTCTGACACTTATAACTATCGGGATATCTCATTCTACGATAGTAATTAGATTGTGAGGGAAGTGCTCCATCACCAATTTCACTACCACTTGAAATAAAATCAATCCATCCCTCAAAAAATCTCAAATTATTATAATCACTATCGACATAAAAAGTAAAATCAAAGTCAGTGTATAATCTCGTATGGGCAAATTCTTGCGATATTCCCATAAAGTTGTCTTTTACTTCTGCCGTCGCAAGACTAGTTCCTGGTAATGATGCCTCAGAACAAAGAAGACCAGAATTACGAGAAATAAAATCTAAATTAACTCCAAACTTATCCTCTATATACCCCAAAAGTCCTTGACCACCAAAAGTTGTAAGAGATGAAAAATCTACTTGATAGTGATTAGTCTGTGCTAAATTTCCAAATAAACGTTGAGGATCTACATTACCATCTCCACCTCTAGAGTTTCTAATGAATTTTACTATAGGTTTTACTGCCACACTAAATATCCCATATGGTCTTTATTATTAGTTATTTAGATGTCATATAAGGGAAAATATAAACCATCTTATCCTAAAAAATATAAGGGTGATCCCAATAACATCGTTTATCGTTCTCTTTGGGAACGCAAATTTATGATTTACTGTGATAATAACCAGAATATTTTAGAATGGGGAAGTGAAGAAGTTATTGTTCCCTATCGTTCACCCATTGATAACAGATACCACAGATACTTTCCAGACTTTTATATTAAGGTCAAAGAATCAAATGGTATGATTAAAAAAATGATTATTGAAATCAAACCATTTAAACAGTGTATCGAACCTAAAGTCAAACAAAGAAAGACGAAAGGTTATATCTATGAAGTCGTTGAGTATGCTAAAAATCAGGCAAAATGGAATGCCGCCAAAGAATGGTGTTTAGATCATGGTTATGAGTTTAAGGTCCTTACAGAAAACGAACTCGGTATTAAGTAATGCCAAGAAAGACACTCCAACAAAGAAGAAATCCAACAGAAGATAATGATAATCGTGTGCGTGGTGTTGTTGATAATTTAATTGGTATAGAAACTGCTGATGATATTATGACTGAATTAATCAGTGTTTTATCCGAAGGTGGTAAAGTTCCTTCTAGTGGAAAATATTATACCTTCTTTTATAATGCCAAGACACCAGGAATGCAGTATGACCAACACCCTCTTGTAGGTGTTACAGAAGTATTCTCTTGGGGGTTTCGTGGAATTAATTTCCACTGGAATACGCAGAATAGTAGAAGGCAATATGATTACAATCAAATCATTGGTGGACTATACGAAATCTATCCAGAAGAGATGTCTGATGTGATAGAACTCGGTTTTGCTAAAGTTCGTTCTAAATAGTTGTAAAAAGAAAGATAGATAGATGGCACCATTACCTGCTACTCAACCTACCAGACATACAGTCAACGAACAAGAAATAAGAAAATCATCTAAATTTAAGCAACTTAGATATCCGAATAAAGAAATACATAAAAACACAGATTATTTGCAAATAGATGTTTTACAGTATAGACCATTAGGTCTTGACCTTACACAAAAAAGAAATAATACGATTAAATCATTAAAAACATCTAAAGGAAATTATAAAAAAGAAGACGTATTAGGATCAATACTTTTACCAATACCACAAAATATTTCATCAACAAATTCTACGGGTTGGGGTGAAGATAGTATAAATCCATTTGCAGCATATGGTCTTGGACTTGCAAGTGATGTGATGAATTCTAAGAACCTTTTTAAAGGAGGAATTGATGCGTTGACTCAACTATTCAGTGATGCTGGAAGTCTTGTACAAAGTGGTGAAGCACAGCAACTATCTAATGCATTTTTTGCTTCGAAGGCAGTAAATATTTTAGGAGGAAACACTAGTTTTGAAGGAGTTTTAGCAAGATCAACAGGTCAAATCTTAAATCCAAATACAGAACTATTATTTAATGGTGTAAAATTAAGAAGTTTTAATTTTTCCTTTAATCTTGCTCCAAGAAATGGTGATGAAGCAGAAATGGTGAAAAATATTATTAGAACTTTAAAAATAAGTATGTCACCGTCCACAACAATTGAAAAAGGAACTGGTGCAACTGGTATATTTCTCCAGTCTCCAAATGTATTTCGATTAAAATACAAAACCGGAAGCAATAATCACAAATTCTTAAATAGTTTTATTGTTGCGGCACTTACAAATGTTCAGGTCAATTATACAGGTTCAGGAACTTATATGACATATGATGACGAATCTAAAACACCGGTTCATATGGTGATGCAATTATCATTCCAAGAACTAAGTCCAGTTTATGCAGAAGATTATGATAACGAAAGTGGTACAATAGGAGTAGGATACTAAAATGGGTTATTTCAGAGAACTACCAGATTTAGAATATCAGTCATTTTTATCTGATGCAATTTCATCACAAGATTACCTAAAAGTCAAAAACTTATTCAGAAGAAATAAGTTACGTGATGACTTACAAAATGTTTTTACACTCTTCAATAAGTATGAAATCGTAGAAGGTGCTAGACCTGATACAGTTGCCGAAGAGTTTTATGGTAAGGCAGATTTAGATTGGGTAGTCTTAATGACTGCCGGTATTATTAATGTAAGAGATGAATGGCCTTTATCTAATTACCAATTATATAAGTATGCAGAAAATAAGTATAGTGTAGAGAACTTATCTGATATTAATTATTATGAAACTAAAGAAGTCAAAGATTCGAATGGTAGATTAATTCTTCCGGCAGGTAAAGATGTCAATGAAGATTTTACTTTAAATTATAGTGATAATGGTGTTAAAGTTTCTGTATCTGGTATTTCAGTAAGAAGAGGAGTATCAAACTGGGAATATGAAACAATTAAAAACAATAAAAAATCCTCGATCTTTTTACTGAAACGAGAATATTTGCAACAATTTTTAAATGATATGAGAGAGATTATGACTTATGGAATATCCTCAGAGTATGTGAACGAATCACTGATTAGAACTGAGAATACCAAAGTCACAACCTCATACTAACTCAATCTGCTGCGAGTGCGGCAAAGTATGAGAGAGTATCATCATCGTCATCAGTCTTAGTAGAAGAAAGGTCAGTCAGTTCTTCTTTCATTGACTGAGGAACTGAAGGTGCTGATTCTGCACGATTCTGTTGACGGAACTCTTCTTCTTCCTGAACGGATTCTTGGTCTTGGAACTTAGTCGTTCCTTTGATACCAAGAACATAATCAAGACGCTTCTTCAGTTCATCATAAGACTTGAATTGATCGGGAGCAACAAAATCTTCGAGAGAATACTCTTTCTTCCAGATTGCTTCCATTGCTTCATCATCTTCCAGAAGTGCATCCTGACGGGCAAACTCTGAAGAATCATAGTTACGATAACCGGCAACATTCTTTGCCTTCAGTTTGAAGTTAGCACCCTGCCAGAAGTCAAATGGATCGATTGCTTCCTCGTCCTCAAACTCAGGTTGCATTGCGGCAGTAATCTTATCAAAGATTTTCTTACCGAATTTATAAAGCATTACCTGACCTTCGTTAGAAGGATTGGTAGGATCTTTTACGACATAGATGTTTGCGACATAAGTCAGTTTACGTTTCTGCTTACGTGCTTGCTCTTTACCAGAATCAGTGCCGTTGTTCCACAGCATCGTGTTGTATTCTGACATTGGGTCTTTCTGACTCAGAGTCGTCAGAGAGTTCTCAATATACCATCCACCAGGACCTTGGAAGGCATGGGAGTACAGTTTCTGGAACGGAAGGTCTTCACCTTCAGGAGCAGGGAGGAAACGAATAACGGCATAACCATTGCCGCCTTTATCACATTCTAGTTTCCACAGACGTTCATCTCCTGAACTACCTGCATTATTCATTTTTTCGACTTCCTTGACCAGTTTTTGTGTCAAAGAACCCAGTTTGGATTGCTTCTTAAGATCAGCAAAAGACATTTAGA
>Ga0209535_1001220_pt1 | contig 17655 bp, 24 predicted proteins | sample LinPmetageLP28_FD_184041 | JGI IMG/M metagenome (GOLD analysis project Ga0209535, IMG submission 184041) | Marine viral communities from the Pacific Ocean - LP-28 (SPAdes) (version 2) | ecosystem: Environmental > Aquatic > Marine > Oceanic | place: Pacific Ocean | collected 2009-08-22 | reverse complement strand
CTGTAACAGGTGTTGATTGAGACTCTTCAACTGGTTTTTGCACAGACTCTGTTTTTTCTTTAAGAGCTTCTCTTCTAGCTAATTCTTCTTTAAGAGCTTCTCTTCTAGCTAATTCTTCTTTAAGAGCTTCTCTTCTAGCTAATTCTTCTCTTAACATTTCTTCTCTGGTAGCCATATTATTGTTGTCCTAACTCTTGTTTAATTTCCTCTTCAGTCATTTCTGAAATAGGTTTTAAAGAAGGTTTACTATTAACTGATGCTTGAGGATTAATTCCTTTTACACCCAATGTCATTAAGTTTTGTATTGTAAATTCATTAATTTGTTTTTGCGTATATCCGTTTTGTAATAATTTTAAATTTTCTTGTTCGTTTTGTAAAAGCCTAGCATAACTATTTTTTACCTCTTGCAATACTTGTAAAAAATCTTCTGAATTTAAAGAAGTGTCTAGTTTAGCTTCAACTGATTGTAAAAACATTAATTCTCTTTCAGTAACTTGTCCTAAAGCACCGCCAGTAGGAGAGTCTTTTCTCATTTTTGTTATTTCATCAAAACCTAAACGAGCTTTAATAGAATCTATTATGTTTTCTAATTTTTTAGGACTTCCCTCAAAACCTAATACTTTTACTGATGGTATATCTTTTAAAATAAAAGAAGCAGCCCCTGTTGTTCCCACTATGTGTTGAGCAGTTTTCTTTACAAGTTCTTCTGCTTGTTCTATTTTATTAATTGATGATTTAGTTTTAAATATTGAATTTTTAGAAAAACTTACTTTAGCTGCTCTTTCTGCTAGGTCTTTACTATTTTGTTTTTCTATTCTTAATTGAATTTCATTTATTTTTGCTGCGTTTTTATCGTCAGCAATATTTTTTGCTATTGTTTCTGCTGCAAACTGATCTATCTCACTTACATAAAGAGGAAAAGGATTATCTTTATCGTAATACGGAGAGCCATCAGGTTTTTTTAAGGCTTTAGCATACATACTTTGAGTAGCTGTAAGTTTTATTCCTTTTTCTATTGGCGGAGAACTAGTAGCTAAGTTTTTTGTAATCCTAGACTCAGTTAATCTAGTATCTAAGTTTTCTTTTCTTTGTTTAGCTGCTAATGTGCTTTGTAATGCGTCTGCTCTTTGAGTTAATTGAATACTAAACATTCTTAAGTCAGGATTAATAGTTACAGCATGATTAGCTAGTTTTTTTAAAGCCTCTGGAGTATTCATATCTATACCAGGATTACTTGCTTGAAAAGTTAATATAGCTTCTCTTATGTCTTTTTCCTGTTCTACTGTTTTTTGTACTGTTGCTTCTTGTGGTGTTTGTTGACCAAATAATCTACGCACACTTCCTTGCAAACTTTGACCTGCTTGTCTGTAACTTTCAGTAATATTACCCATAGGAGTAGAACCCCTAAATTTTTCTATAGGCATTTGCCCACCAAACTCAGGAGTAATAGGTAAAGATAAACCAAACATACTTTCAGTTATAGATTGTTGTTTTTGAGCCATTTTATGTTCCTTATGATTTCATAATATTATAAGTACCACCAGCAGACGTAAGAAAAGAATTACCTTGTTCTGTAGGCAATTCAAACAAACCTTTAGTGCCTGACGCTACTCCTCTAATCCTATCTATTTCTGCTTGTAAAGCAAGTAAATCGTATTTTATTCTAGCTTGTAAACCTTCTAGCTCTGGTGTTTGTCTTAAATTGCTTAAACTTTGTAAAGTACTAAAGTCTTTTGCTCTTTCATCAATATCTTGAGCAGTTGATAATAACCCAGTAGCAAGTTGTTGCTGACTTGCAGCTTGTCCTAATCCCATTTGTTGTGCTGATAATGCTTCATATGATTTAGCTTGTTCTTGTGCTGCAAACAAAGACTCAGCTAATGGGTTTATTCTACGTTGTCCACCAACAGTAGGAGTAGTTATGCCTAGACCCATAGTACCTTGTTGTTGTAATCTATTAAACAACTTTTCTTGATCTCTTTGTCTTTGTGGCTCTGTTAATGCCCTAGTAGCTGCTAGTGACTTTGCTGTAGCTTCGTCCCTAGTAGTAGGTAAGTCTTTAAACATACTTTCAGCAGTACCAAGTGCAGATGTTTGTATTGGCTCATATGCAATATCTCTAACAGATTTAGCTTCTCCTGTTACAGGGTCAATATCAGTAACACCTAAACCAGTTCTAACTGTAAATGGTTTAAATACTGCGTCATAATCTGCTTGTATATCTTCACCAGCTTTTTCAGCTTTATCTTGTAGTAATTCTAAAGCTCTATAGTCTATGCCTACATTAGCTACATTTTCTAACAAACCTCCTATATCATCTCCAAATACTTCTTTTAAGTCAATAAACTTACCAGCTTCTTCAATAACTTTTTCTGCTGCTGTTGCTGTTACTGCCCCAGCTCCTAAATTTTCTATAACTTTTGTAACAGCTTCAGTTGCTCCAGCAGCGTTAGTTATAGTTAATCCTCCTGTAACAGCATCAGTTCCTACGTCAGCAGCGGTTAAAAATGGCAAGTCATCAATTCCTTGTGTTCCAGATAATAAATCATCAAATGTTACGTTGTCTACAAAACCTTGATCTACTAAAGGATTAGCACTAGGATCAAAAGTGCCTAATATACTATCATCAGCTATTGTAGTTAAACCTCCTGTAATTGGATCAGTTACAACTTTTGACCCAAGAAAAGATGAAGGGTCTGCTAATGATGGTTTAACTGTAGAAACTTCGCCTGTAATAGGATCAATTCTTTCTAATAAAAAATCTGAACCTGTAGTAGGAATACCTAAGCTATCTACATAATCAGTAGTGTTTTCACCAAGAACATTGTTATCTACTAAAAAATCTCCAAACTCTCCTGATCTAATATAATCAGCACCATAAGTAGTACCAGCAGCTACTAAAGCACCTATAAATGCTTTTTCAGCATCTCCTGTTAAAGCATAAGTAGTAGTTCCTGCTAATGCTGCGTTACCTATAGCAAATGCTGCTATAGAGTCAGCAGCTAAACCAGATACAGTAGAACCAAATGTAGAAGCATAAGATACACCACCCTGTCCTATAGGGAAGCCATTATTAGGCATACCGAGAGCTAAAGAAGCTGCTGTTACAGCAAGACTAATAGCTTTTTTATCAGAAGTATCTTTAAACTGTGGAAAAAATAAAGCAGTATCGTCATCAAAAAACTTAGCTTGTAAGTACGCACCGCCTTCTATATCACTATATAACTCACCAAAGGTAGCACCATTACCATAGTCTCTGTATAGTTCACCCTTAGTGCTAAACATATTAAGACGCTCACCTGTTTTTTTATTGTATAATACAGGTGCTTCATCTGGTAAAGTAGCTACATACTTTGTTACTTGTGATCCATATAAACCATCATTAGATACCATTGGTTTAACGTATTCGTTTTCAACAGTAACTGGTTCTGGTTCTGTTATTCCAGCAATATTAGAAAGACCTGATGGAGTGTATTGATAAGTTACTTCTCCTGTTTCTGGATCAGTTATTTGTTGTACTTCTTTAACATTATCTCTTACTTTTTCAGTTCTTTTTCCTATGTCTAATAAACTATCAACACCAGCTATGGCAATAGCTTCTGCTTGCCTACTAAATATGTTATCTAAATCTTCTGGATTAGGATAAGAATAACCTGATAACTGAACTGTCTCATACTGTTTTCTTAACTCTTGTTCAATACTAGCTTTTCTTTTATCTAAATCAACAGAAGTTTGTTCTGCAAAACCAGTACTAGTATCTATAAAACCAGAATTTATATCGTTTTGAGTACCAGTAAACATTCCTGATGTATCTTCTGCAACTTGTACTGGCTCTTCTGCAACTTGTACTGGCTCTGATTGTGCTTGAGTAGTTGTACTAACAGATTCAGCTAATGAAGTTCCTTTAGGATTACCAAACATATCTATTTTTCCTGCTTGAAAATCTAAATAATTTTGTCTTGTTTCATCAGTTTTAGGAAGAGACCAGTAATCTGATACTACATTATTAACAATAGCCATTAGTATGTTCCTCCTTCTATTGAACCACCAGACATTGTTCCTGATAGCACAACATTCGTAATAGTAGCTGTGCCTGTTATAGCAGGACTAGCTAAATCTGCTTTAGTAGCTATTGATGTTACAATATTATCAAACTCTGCACCTATTTCAGCACCTTTGATAACTTTATTAGAATCACCACTATTAAGGCTGTCCTTTGCAGCAAAGTTAGTTGTTTTTGTATAATTACTCATTATATAGTCCTTCCTAGAACTGAATAAATATCTAATTTTTGTAAAGATAAAACATTACCATTTATACTAGCATTAACACCTACTTGTAGTACGTTACCATTTCCTGTTAGCTGTGCTGTAATTTTATCAATAAATATTGATGCAGAATATTCAGCTATATTATATTCTGCTACTCCAAATTCTGATATAGATGCTGCTTTAGTAATAGCATCTATTGAGTTATAGTTATTAGAATAATCAAAAGCATATTTTATACTTAAAGTTGTACTAGAAGCTCCTACAACTGTTACATTAATTTTTTTTAATATTTTTGTTAGAGACTGATTACCAAAATCAAGATAAGGAGATAGATAAGAAAATACATAAGGACTACCATCATCAGTAAAGTTTTTATACTGTGCTATTCCATTAGTTTTACCTAATAATAATCTATTATCTTTAGTAGCCAATAAAGATGAAGGATCTATTGAATCCCATCTAGTAACTCTATAAGACTGATCTGGCAACAAAGCTCTTACATCAAAACAAAATGTAAACCCACTATTAGGCATAGTCAATAAATAAAATGCTTCTTTTTGATAATATGTACTTTTAATTTTACTTTTATTTTCTACTGCTAATAATGATAAAAAATTATCTCTTACATTTTTAGTTACATCTCTTAATGGTGCTGATTTTTCTTGTATAGTTCTTCCTAAACTTCTTACACCACTACTAGATAAAAATATTAAATCTGTGCCAATATTTTGTATGGAATCTCTAGCAACACAACCTATGCCTATTATTGTATCAGCTAAAGCTATATTACTCATATCATCTGCATTGTTATATATAACTATATTTCTTTCACAAAATATAATTAATGCACTATTATGTTCAGCAAGGGCTACTATTTTATCACCACCTGCTATTACTTTTTCTAAATTAAGTTGTCCTGATCCGCTACCTGATAAATCTGAACCATCTAACAAAACACTAAAGTATATTGTTAAAGGATCATTAACAATGTCAGCAAAAAACATTCTACCAAAAGCTGATAATGACACATTAGGCTTAAATGTATCTACACTATACCCACTAGGAACACTACCTACATCACCAAGTCTTTGAAAACCAAACACTCCAGAATGTGTGTGTGCAGACCCCATTTTATGATATACAAGTGTAGAATGTCCTTTTTGTGTTACATACCCATGAGGACTTAAATTAACACCGCTTTGGTGTTGTGCTTGTTCAAACTGCCAATCATTGTCTGAAATAGTGTATGATATTGTAGCATCTGCTGTTGCATTAAAAATAGATTGTTGTGTCATTGTTGTTTCACCAACAAACAATTTATTATTACCAGCACTTATAATACTAAAAGAATTAGTAGCACTAGTCATATCAAACTCAAACATCATTTCTGGTAATGATGATGTACCACCAGCAGTAGTATTATATCCCCAACCTTTCCTAGATGCCATTCTACCAGACTTATCAATTACAGCATTGTCTCCTTCTAATGAAAAAGACTGATCTAACGTAACACCAGAGTCTTGTGTGTTATTACCAAAGAATCCAGGTGATGTTAATGAAACAGATTGTATAGGTTTGTTAGGCATTATGAAGGATACCACACAGTTTCTTCATCAGGTCTCCTTGCTGCTTCAATAGCAATAGCATCTGCTAGTGCTTTATTAGCAACGCCATACTGACTTGATACGCTAATACCCCCATCTTCACCACGTTCTTCTATTGCTTTAGCCCATGCTAAAGACGTAATTACATTCTTTTGTAATGCTGTAGTATCAGTATCTTCTGATAATTCATCTTCTGTAATTACTAAATCAAAACGAATAATATAATCAGCATCTGGTATAGGTAATAAATCTATTTGACCATCTCTACCAGAAGAAACACCATTATGGTTATAGTATACAGGAGCACCTTGCTGAGGTGATTGTGTTAATAACAGTTGTTGAATAAAATATCTAGTTGGTCTATACTGTAAAAATATATCATCAGTATCATTATGAGCAGCAATAACTCTAAACTTATTACCAGCGTTAGATAAATTATAATTAAACGTGCCTTGTTGTGTTGTAAATGATATTGTGTTTCTTAAAGTATCCCAGTTCCATGAATCTTCTACTTCTCTTTTAGCATCATTAACTAATTTACCTATTAAAGCTGAGTAAGTATTTTGAGATACAGAAGCTACTTGTGCTTCTCTTAGACGCACTAGAACATCGTTTACTAAATCTAAATATGTAGTTGTGAGTGACATTTAACAATCCCATTTTCGTAGTGCTAGTGCTTTTCTGGTTGGTCTGCCTTTACTGTCTTTCATCGGTCCTTTGACACCACCCATTCTAGCACAAAATGATTTACGCCTAGCAGCTTTCTTAGGAGACTTACTAGCTGCTTTTGCTGATACAGGTGATTTTAAATTAGAACCTGTAGTACGTTTAAAAAAATCTCTGCCTTTTTGATTTAATCCGCCTTTAGGATTTTGATACTTTTTTTGTACCATTTTTCTTCCTTGCAAATGTTTTTACATTAGTAGGCTTACCGCCAGTATTACCTGCTGCTCTTTTTCTTCTTACAGCAGACTCTCTTTGTGCTTTAGTCATAGTGTTTGCTTTACTTCTTGGCACACATTTTGGATAAGCTCTTTTACTATTTTTTGTAGACTTCCTACCACATGGTTGAAACTTGCCATTTTTTTTAGATGCACCAATATCTACCCAATCTCCTTTAGCCCCTTTACCAAACCATTCTTTAAGAGACATAGTAGATTAAAGCTACTGGTATAACAAAAACTATAAAAAACATAACTAAACCCATTATGCGTAACCCCCACCTCTTTTTTTGTATGTTTTAACTAACCAAGCATTAGCATAAGCTGATGGGTAAACATCAAACTTACGCTTTGCCTCTGATTTTACTCTACTATATAATGCTTTATTAGTAGGAGTAGGTGATTTACTAGACTTTTTTGTTACCACTTTTAACCTTTGTTTTTGCTGTTTTAGATAACTCATTAAAATGATAAAGCCTTTTGCTATTTTTTGTATGAGTTTTTCCAGAATGTAAAGCACCATCAGACATTTTGTGCATATTGCCTTTATGTTCTTTACCATCTTTAAAATAATGTGGCATATTCTTAGCCACTTATCTACCCCTTGATATACGTTTAGGCATCATCATTTTCTTCATTGGTTTAGCTTTAGGTTTTGTTTTTTTCATTTCTTTTTTAGGCGGTCTACCCATTTTTGATCCATATGTTCCTTTTCCCATTGGCATATTATTTCTCCTTAGTTTTGTTAATAATATTTTGAACAGTTTTAGTTTCGTATATTCTAATCATAGACCATATTAAAGTAGCTAAAGCTGCTAATGGTGGTAATACCTCAGCTAAAGAACCTATAACAGTTATTATAGAAGCTATATCAAATAATGGTTTTATTTCTTCTTGCATAGTTTATATTCTTTATAAGTTTCTTTAAAGCCTTTGTTATTTTGTTAGAAGTTTGTGTGTTCATTTTTTATTTAAAAGAACAAAATTGAGTCATTGAAAATCTACCCAAGCATTGTCCTCGTTTGCTTTCTGGCATTAGTACAGTTTCAACTTTATGATGTAAAAAAGATGGAAAAATTATCATAGTATTATTTTCTGGTTTATTAATTAATTTGTTTTCAATATTAAATTCGCCACCTTTAAAATTTTTAGGTTCTTTAAAAAAAATATAATTTGCAGTAAAGACTGCTATATCTTTATGAAAATCATATAAATTATTATTTTCATAATAATTTAAAAAAGTAGTGTCAGAATTACAAGACTCTAAATAATTAAATAAAGAATTTATTTTTATTAATTTTTTTGTAACTTCTTTTATAAAAAGTTTTCTATTAATGCTAAAAACTGGACAGTACTTTCTTCCTTCTGCTGTGTACAAACTATCTAAATTAATTGCATAATTTTTTTTTAATTGAATAGTACCTTCTTCTTTTGTTGCACCAAATGTTTTTTTTGGGTTTGTATGCCACTCATATGGATTTAAATCAAAAATAAAATTTGTTAATTGGTTATATTCATTGTTATCAAAATAATTATTTATAATAATTACAGGTTGATCTTCAACTGTCTTAAGACTAATCTCCATAACCTGTAACTTCAACCCAAGAAGTTGTATCCTCATTCCAATTATAATTTTTACCATCAGTTGGATATGTAACAGGTGCTTCCCAAATACAAGTAGTTTCGTTTAAAACCCAACTAGGAAAGCTCTTTTCTGATATAAAAGCATCTCTTGAAGCATCATAAGTTTTACCAATTCCAGCATAATTTTTACGAAAAGGTGTACCACCTAATCTATGAGTATTAGCATGGGTGTTGTAGCTTGTTCTTTTACAATCGTGGGCATTAAAATAATCACGATACCATTCTTCCCAAGATGTTTTACCATCTCGTTTATAGTCAGTATTATTTTCATCTTTTCCTGTTGTTACATGAATAACAACATTGTTAGAATCTAAAATTGCATAATGTGCCAATTTTCTTTCTCCTTAAAATACTATATCGCCAGCGCCATCAGTAAAGGTATAAACTTTATAACCTGTTCGTAAAGTAGTGTCTGCTGATTTGCCTGGTGTTAAACCTGCACCTATTGATTGAATATCTCTAAACTCAGATGGATAAGCAATAGCAATCAAACCAGAACCACCATTCCCCCCTTTTTTGTCAGTTGTAGTTTCCCCATTAAACGAAGCTGCACCACCACCACCACCACCTCTGTTAGCAGTAGCATTATCTGGTAATGAGCTATTACCTGGTCTAGTTTTTCCAGCAGACCCACCATGTGAAGCACTACCAGCAGAGGCTGAATCTGATCCTCCTCCTCCTCCTCCACCTATTTCTAAATCTAAACCTGTTATCGTTTCTGTTTTTCCTGCACCACCATTTCCTGCGCTAACTCCATCAGTTGCATCTTGTCCAACTGCTGCTGCACCTCCGCCGCCACCTCCGTGCGTTGAATCTTGAAAACCATCTTCACCTGCTCCACCATTAAACCCCTCTGGAATACCATTTAAACTTCCACCTATATTTCCTGTTCCTTTTCCACCTGCAACCCCGCCAGGTGGAGTTTGTTCATCGCCTCCACCCCCTCCAGATCCACCATTTTTTCCATTTTTAGAACCACCTGTTCCAGCAGATCCTGACGTTCCCCCTCCGCCACCTCCAGAAGCTACAATATTTACACCAGTTGAACTAAAAAATGAATTTTCGCCAGTAAGCCCCGCAAGTGCCCCATCTTCTCCATCTCCACCACCACCTACACTAATAGAATAAGTAACACCGGCTGTAAGAGTTAATGTGGAAGCAGCAGTAAACATTCTTAATCCGCCTGCACCTCCGCCCCCTCCGACATAAGATGATCCGCCTCCTCCTGCTCCTGCTAAAACTAATAGCTCAATAGAAGTTGGGGCTGGTAAACCAGCTTCAATAGAAAAATTTGTCATTAAGAGTTGATGAATGCCTGTCATAATTTAACTCACATTTCCTGTAACAAAACAACCAGCAGCGGAAGTAAAGATTAAACTAGCTACTCCATTATCTGCTATAGTTGCTACCGCTGTAGGACTAGCATTTCCAGCTACAATCATGCCTCCTATAGCTGCACTAATTTGTGCTGAAGCACCTCTAGCAATAATAGATAATATATCTCCACTATCAAAAGTACTAGTGGGTATAGTCATTGTTACACCTGCTGAAATTGCTAAAACAAAATTACCTAAATCAGTAGTTGCTAAATTAGCACTATTATTTACTGTCCTAGATTGAGGAACATCTCTTAAACTACCATCAGAGTCAGATGCTCCACCAGTAACTAATAAAGTACCGCCAACAGATGCATTACTAAGGACATCTAATGTTCCTGTAGTACTTGCTGTAGCAAAAGTAAATTCATCTGTTACTAATAAAGTACCTGTTACAGAAGCATTACCTGTTACACCTAATGTAGAGCCTGCTGAAACTGCTCCTATAACACTAAATGTTCCTTTAGCAGATGTGTTTCCAGTAATACCAAAAGTAGAGCCTGCTGAAACTGCTCCTGATATATCTAAAGTAGCAGGATTAACTCCTACTTCTACAATAACATTACTGCTATTTTTAGTGTATAGTCTTTTATCAGCAGTATTAATAGCTAGTTCAGCACCACCAGTAGAATTTGTTAAATCAGCAGTTGCTGGTATTCCAGAACTGTCTTTCTTTTTTGTTAATATAGTAGCCATTAATATGTACCCCCTTCAATGGTGCTGGCTGTTGTTAAGACGTTTATACCGCCATCTTGTAATACTCCTGTAAAGTTAGCAGTTGCTGCATCTAATTTTGCTGTATCTGCGTCATATGCTTGTACTGATACTCCTAAATCAGATGCTTTTAATACATTACTAGCACTTTGTTGTAATAAGACTGTAAAGTTTGCAGTAGTATCCAACTTGGCTGTATCAGCATCGTGTGCTTGCACAGTTGAACCGATATCTGTATCGACCACCACATTACTACCGCCATTCTGTAATACTCCTGTAAAGTTTGCTGTTGCTGCGTCTAATGTAACACCAGCAGCACCAGCAGCAGTTGCAAATGTAACATCAGTAGCATCTGCATTAACTGTTAATACAAAATTAGCTCCTGTATATGATGGTAATAATGCAGTTCTAGCAGAAGCAACAGTAGTAGCACTTGTACCGCCTTCACTAACAGCTAAAGGCAGTTGCTCAAATGTAGCAGTATCAGCACCTCCTGTGCCTCTAAAAAAAGCCATGATAACCCTTATAAAGTAAAACCCACACTAGGTGGGTTATATTAAAAGTTAGGTCTACCTATAAAACAACTATAAGTAGCTGTTGCTAAATCAATAGCACCGCCTGTGTTATTTTCTATCATAAACTCTAATGTATTTGCTCCAGTAATACTAGCAACTAAATTAGTATCTAATGCAGAGCTACTTGTAGCAACTCCTAATACCATATCACCTAAGTTTACTCCAGAAACTGTAACAGCCGTAACTTCTTCGTTTCCATCGCCAACACTTCCAAAATTAAAACTATCTGATACAGTCCATGTGTCTGTAAAAGCATTTTGAAATTGCCTATGCTGTCCTCTTTGTACTTTTGTAGCCATTGTTTTTCCTTAAGATAAAAAGTAGGGTTGACTAATTAAAGCCAACCCTTATAGTTAATTAAGCAGGTACAATTAACGCAACAGCAGAGCTATCACGCAACTCACCAACACCATAAAGGGTATCAGCAGTTAGTAAAGTACCTAAGTACTCTTGCTTATATTGTGTTTGTACTCTTAAAGATAATTGTTCAATCAATACAGCCCACTCAGGGTGAAAAAGCAAAGCAGCCCTTGCACCACCAGAACCAGAAGTAGTAGCAACATTAGTAGAAACATATACTTTAACTCCATATATGTCACCAATCTGACCATTTCTAATTGTATTTGCATTTCCAGACTCACCTGTAAAGGCTTGTTCTGTAAATCTTGAAAGACCCATCATTGTATTACGAGCTACAGGTGGGATAACAAAGTTACGATTTTCCATAGGAACATCAGCATCATCAAGACGCTGAATAGCTCTTCTAAAACCTGCATCTGTAATAGCTGACTCGTTATTTGAACCAGCTACATATTGAGTAGAACCATCTCCACCAATAAAGCCTTTAGTGTAAGCTGTGTTAGCAGCACCACCTTGTGCAGAAGCACCTAAAGCTAAAACATCTGTGTCGATTCTTGTAGCTAATGAATAACCAGCGTCATCAGTATAGAAACGTCTTAATGAGTTTAATGCTTGTACTTCAGCAAAATCATCAATCAATCTACTATATTCATAATGAGAACCAATGGTAACAGTAATTTCTGAACCAGATTCTTGAATAAGAGTTACTTCAGTTTCAGCAGCTTTAGTACTGGCTGCTCCTCTAGCTGGTGAAGGAAAGTGAACTACATCACCTTTCTTACCCTTCATATTCATTTTTTTAACTAAATTAGCAGCAACAAGATTTTTCTTATATGCTGCGACTATTTCATCAGACCAAACCTCAGGTATAAAACCTGCTGTATTTACTTCTGATTGAATAACGTGATTAGTACCTAGACCCATGATAAATATCCTTTATAAAATGTAATTTATCTGACCCTTCCTTCTTTATAAGCTGCTTCTATTTCAGACCACATAGAATCATACTTGTCAGGATCAGTTTGATTCAGTCGAATAAGATCAGAACGCCTGAAAATCTTTTTAGATGGGGCTTCATTACTTCCACTAGGTACAGTTGTAGTAGCAGTTTTAACGCTTTGGGATCGAGATTGTTTCTCCATCTCTGCTGTTTTCTTACCAGTTTCTCTTCTATCTTTATACAAAGATATTAACTCGTCAGCAGCGTCATAATCATACCTACGATCAGCACGAACAAATAACTCTGATCTAACTTTAGAATTATTTACCCAGTCTTGAAATCCTTGCTCTTTAACAACATCAGCAAAATCAGAGTGTTTCTCTTTTAATGCTGATAATGCTTTAGCTCTTTTCATTTCTAAACTAGCTTGTTCTGCTTGCTTAATCTTAGGGTGATTTTGTATTGCTTTGTCTACAGCCTTTTTAGGGTCAGTAAAAAAATCATCTTCATTATTTTCTTGTTCTGTTTGCTTTGTTTGTTCAGCTTGGTTATGAATATAAGAATCAGCAACTCTGCGTAGTTCTCCTAACTCTGAACCCTGCCTACCTATTAGCTTTTCAGCCGCCTGGTGCATACCAACAATTTCTGATAAAGATTTTCCCTTATACTTCTCTGGTATCTCTTCTTCAACTTTTGGTTGTTCTTGGACAACTTCTTCTGTTTTAGTTTCTTCTTCCATAACTTCTTCTACAAATTCAGCCATTATATCTCCTGTGTCATATAGACATTTTAGGAAAGACACTTACATAACAGGGGGTCTCCTTATCCCTTAAACACTTATCATGCTTCGACTTCGCTACGATAAGCATCTCCAATACCCATTTTTCTTTCATACTTCATATGACTTTCTCTTTTTTTTACCCAAGCATCAGATGCTGTAGGAAAGTCACCAGAGCAACCATCTAAATCTATTCTTGGAATACTAATTATGCGTCTAGCGTTAGCATTACAATGTGGACAAGATGCTGTAAACTGTTCATCATCTATGTATCTATCAAACAGATGATTATTAGTACAAATAAATTCAAATATTCTTTTAGCCATACTTAAGTATTAGTATATTCTTCTTCGTTATTAATATCTTCATACACCTTTTCTGACATTGTTTTTAAACTTAAAATATATTTAAGCATATCTACTTGACCTTTTTGAAAGTAAAAGTCATCAACACCTTTACAGTTACTAATATCTTTATACTCGTCATACATCTTTGTTAAGTCCTCTTCAAGGTCTTTCCAACCCTGACTTAACATCATATCAAAACGATCATCATAATACTTTTGTAATTTTTTATCCATAATGGAAAGTATTATAACACACTTTTACTGTTTTGTCAAGTGTTTCTTGAAGATTGTAGCTGTAATTCTGCTATTCTTGCTTTTGTATCTATATCTTTTTCTTTTAAAGCAACATTAGCTAGTTTTATACGCTTTTCAAACTCTTTTGTAGGATCGTCAGCCTCTCCTAAGTACTTAGAAGCACTAGCAGCTACTTTTGCTTGCATTTCTGTAGGTTTTAGCTGTGTTTCTACTGCTTCAGACTGTGTTTTAGCCTGTTTTAGTTGTATATCTGCCTGTAAATCAGCTAATTCTAGTTGTGTTTTTTGCATTTGCATCTGCATAGCTGCCTGTTGAGCTTGTGCTTGCTGTGGATCAGGCTGCATCATCTGTTGTAACTGTGCTATAAGTGTTTCTCTGTTACTTAAACCAGAGTTTTCTATAACTGCTGACAGTATCAAAGGAACTATAGGTGATTCTGCTCCTAATGTTTTTAATAAATTAAGAAATTGCATTTGTTCATGTTCTCTTGCTATTATACCTAAGTTACTAGAAGGTATAAACACAAAATCTTGTGCAGGATATCTTTCAGGATCAAACTGCATAAATCTGTGAGCAGCTTTAGTAACAAAAGGAATTAAAAATTGTTCTTGAAAGTTTACTAAAGTTCTTTTGTTCTTTTTAATAATTGATGACAAAGCTACTGACATTCCTTGTCCTTCACCTGTAGTCATAGCAGGTAAAGAAGCACTATCTACTGTACTGGTAGCCATTAGTAGCATATTCATAAAGCTACTAGCAGTATTTATGTTAGATGGATCAGTATTACCAAACTTAAATGGTTGTAGTATTTCTGCTGGATTGCCATTAGTAAGTATTGTTTTACCAGCTTTAACTTCAAACTTAGCTCCTCTAGGAAGCCTAGTAGCATCTATAGCCATCATAGGCACAGTAGACAAAGCTACGCTATCTAAGTGTGCCCTTATTTGTGCATCAATAGCTTTTTGCATATTAAAACCTTTTTCAGCTATACCACGACCCCAGAACCTGTTAGGTATGGTGTCGCTTTGAAAAGCTACTATAGGTCTGTCATTCATCATATATGGAGATTCTTCTGCTTTTAATAAATGACCATCATTAGCTATAACAACTATTGCTTCTACTAAGTCTGTGTAGTCTGCTGCTTCTGAACCATACTCATCTGACTTTTTGTTAAATAACTCCTGGTACTTATCTTCATCATCTTGATTATCTAACATATACTTTGGTATGAGTCCATAGTACCTTAATAACTTTACTCTATTACCTCCATAGTCTGATACTTCCTGAGATACTTCTAAATCAGAATCAACAGAAGTAGAAGATAAGTCTGTAATAGTATTATATACACCATCTTCCATAGCTTTTGTTACAGAGTGTAGTGATACAAACTCTTCTATAGCACAACCAAGAGCTTCTTGAACATTAGAAGCTGTAGGATCAATTAAGAAGTTGTATGGTGTAATTGGTTTTAAGCCAACACAAAATCTTTCTTGTTCTATTACACCAACAGCAGTATTACCAGATTCTATGATAGGTTGCATAGCTGGTTTTAATTCTTTCTTTTCATATACAGTTATTTCACCAATACCTGTACCATACAAAGCAGATAACAATATTATATCTGATACAGATTTTCTAATATATCCCTTTTTAAAATCTTCTGTCATTTGGTTTCTGATAGCTTCTATATCAAGTTTTTGATTGTCCATTCTATCATCAGAGATATCAAAGAACTTCTCACCTCTGCCAAACACAGCTTCTTCTATTTCTGCTGTATGAGCCTCTATAGCCTGTTGTAGAGCAGGAGTAATGATACGAGACCTCTCAGAGTCTCTGGTGCGATCAGAAGAGTCATATATGCCTCTCCAGAGCCTTTCATACTCTTTCCATGTGTCAAGATAGTTAGTATCTCTGTTTACTCTCCATTGGTCACATTGACCTAGTACCCATGATACTAAAGGGTTTACTGAAAAACTTTCATTATACATATTGCTATTCCTTAATATTTAAAATCTTTTTTCAAATTTTATTCCAACATTATCTACTTTTTTATCTTTTATGTTTCCTGATAAAGAAACAGCTATTGTTTTATTGTTATTTAATTTTTTTTCTAAATTAACTGTGGTATTTCCTGCTGCTACAGAAAAACCTTTACCTTTAGGTTTTTTATAATTATATTCTTGAGTTACACTAACATTAGATTTTTTTGAAATAGGTTTATTAAATTTTAAAGAACCTCCTCCAAAACTTCCATAATTATTAGAAACCCCTGAAGCCCTAACTTTAACATCTAATTTTGAATTTTTCTTTTTCATAATACAATATTCCTATTCCTTTAGGGTGGTAGACATAACGGCGGTATACTACTCTGTAGTTGGCTAGTATCCTGCTACTATATCTAGTGGTTCAAACTCTTCTTCTTCATAGTGTTGCATATATTCTGGTATCTGTATTTGATCTATATAAGACAAAGCATCTACTAAATCATCATGTACTTGTGGGTTAGGAAACTGTAGCAACTGGTCTAAAAACTCCATATTCCAACTACCTTTATTAAGATAGAGTCTACCATGTTCTAACCTACCCTGTAACGCCCAAGTAATTCTATCAATCTTTTTTCTGTTGCCATGAGTAACATCATCTATACGAAAGTATCTATTGTACTTTCTCATCAAATCTGATATGTAAGGTGACACAGCGTTCTTTAATGAGCCTTTCTCAATACCTACACATATTGGCTCATAGTCTGATACAGCTTGAAATATCTTTTGTGCTGTTTCTTTTATTCCCCATCTACCATGTTCAATAGTCTTGACCCACCATTTATTCTGATCTACTTTAACAACTGCTATAGCTGTTTGGTCTAGTCTTTTTTTTCTAGCTGTGTTAGCATGAACTACATCAGCAAAACCAGCCAAGTCTACAGCAATAAAATATCTGCCATCTTTAGGCTCGTTTCTATCATAATGCACCCAATCTTCTTTAAATAAACCACCACTAGCTGCTTCAAACGAAGCCATAAACTCTTGTCTAAATGCGTAACTAGACATAGACTTTCTAGCTGCTTCTATCTCTTTAGGGTCTAGTAACTCATTATCAAATGAACTGTAGTGCCATGCTTTAAACTCTTCGTCTTTATCAGAGTTAGCGTAGTTATACAAGTCATAGAAATGATTACGACCAAAAGGAGTACCTATAAACAATGCAGAGCCTTTTTGATCAGCTAAAGATGGTCTGATAATAGTTTCCCACACTTCAGACTTCATAGAGCCATACTCATCTAATACTACAAACTTAAGAGACACTCCTCGCATTGTTTCTGGTCTGTCAGCACCCTTTAGAGATATCTTAGTACCATTAATTAATTTAATCTGTAAGTTGTTAATATGAGAGGATTCTATTACAGGGTGTGCTATCTCTAGCAAGGTAGACCACATAACATCTCTTGCTTGTCCCTGAGTGTTGGCTATATACCACACATGACCCTTCTTAGTTTGTAAAGCATTGACTATCAGCATATACGCAGCTAGTCTGGACTTACCAGTTCTTCTACCAGCAGCTACTACCTTAAACCTTGTAGAGTCGTTCCACACGCTCTGTTGCCACTTTAACAACTGAATATCTAATTCCATTATTGTTCTACAGAGTCTATAGAGTCTACAGAGTCTATAGTAACTTGTTGGGGTTCTGTTGCTACATTAGATATGTTAATTGTTACACCTTTATTAAGTTGTTTATCCTTTTCAAATATAGATACAGGTAATGCTCTATCCATCAGTAGCTTTAGTGCTGCCATCTGATGAGGGTGTTCATCTTGCATAGCTATATCTATAGTTTTCTTTAGAACCCTA
>Ga0209535_1001219_pt1 | contig 17672 bp, 28 predicted proteins | sample LinPmetageLP28_FD_184041 | JGI IMG/M metagenome (GOLD analysis project Ga0209535, IMG submission 184041) | Marine viral communities from the Pacific Ocean - LP-28 (SPAdes) (version 2) | ecosystem: Environmental > Aquatic > Marine > Oceanic | place: Pacific Ocean | collected 2009-08-22 | reverse complement strand
GGTGACTTCACAACAGTAGGATTCGCTGATAACAAACCAATACCAACATTATCTACATATGGTGCGATAATGTGTGACACAGAAGAACAAAAATTAATGTTGAATAGAATGAGAAAACACGGTAAACCTTACAGGCTAGAGCCCTTGACGGGTACTGGACTTAATGCATGGCCTGATGAACATAGATCAATACAATGCAAACTGTCCATGGACCGTTTTGATACCTGGCAAATACGAAGGCACGAAATTGCGAAATACTATTACGATAATTTGAATGACACCAGAAAGAGCCCAGAGTACAGTGAGTGGAACACTCACAAGTTTGTTGTATTCTTTGACGACAAATTGAGAGCACAAAGAGAATTGCTTGATCTAGGTGTAGAAACTGTGCCACACTATACAGAAAGTTATGGTGGAGGCGATTACAAAAATACTATGCACTATGTCAAACATGCTTTGAGCATACCGTTGAATCCGTATATCTCTGATTCCGAAGCAGAGCATATTGTTGACATGGTAAAAAAACTCCAAGATCATTGATATTTTTCACCCAGTTGACGGTTATACCATTACCATGTATAATAGTGGTAACAAAGGAGAAAAAACAATGTACAAATGTTCAGCAAAAGCAAGTTTGGTAGTAGATCAGATTAGATCTAGATGCCAAGAAGACACACAGACCAACAACAAGTGGAGAGGTAGATCAGGAAACTACATGTATATCATGGGCAGAGAAAATGCCGATGGTAAGGCTACAGGTGTAGTACACAAGATCGCAGATGACGGATCTCACAAGTTGTGTGGTTCTTTCAAGATCATGAGTGATGGTATCATAACAAGGTTCACAGGCCTATCGAAAGCGGACTGGAACAATGCTATGAGAAATGCAGAAGCCGAGTACAAAGCGAAGTACGAAGCGGAAACAACAGAACCAGCAACAGAACAAAAAGTTGCAGTTTAAATTGATGATGCGTCAATAAGCAAGTGGACTCGAGTTCCCCTAGTGCCAGAGATAGGCCAATTTCTAAAAATCTCGGTCCACACGCATCTTAGATTATGTTTAAAAAATATCTTAAAAGATTAATATACCTTGGTATAACAGTAGCATTTGTGATTGCAGGTGCATGGGTGGCCGGTACGTTTAATCCAAACGATTACACAGTGCAAAAGATCGAGGATCAGTTCCACAAGAAAGAGATGCGGATAATAGAAGAACTTGGGTTAAAGGAACCAGAGTTTGAATTCTCTGACAAGGTTTCTTTTATTAATGCCACATCCAATTGTGTTTCATATCTGAATTGGACCACAGATAAAGATAAGAGGGTGCCAATCAGTATCATAATTGCCATGGCAGGTATAGAGAGTGCATGGGGCACCAGCAGATTTGCCACAGAAGGCAATGCACTATTTGGTGTGAGGACATGGAGTCTTGATAAGGTACCACACATGAAAGCCCTAGGTAATCCAGATGCCAGTTGGGGTGTAAAGAAGTACAAAACAAAATGTCAATCAATTAAGGACATGATAAGGATCTTGAACACACATCCTGCTTATGAAAAATTTAGATCTGGAAGAGAAAAACAATTGGAAGCAGGCAAATGGAACTACCGTGAACTGCTGTCAGGCATGACTGCTTGGAGTACAAACCCAGATTACTCGGAAATAATACTGCAGACCATAGTTGACAACAAATTACCTTAATAGTATAATAAGTTATGGGATTCATACAAATGAAACTGCCAAAACGTATGCGTATCAGAATAGCCGATACGAAAAGAAAGCGAGAGGCACAAGCAGAGCACAAGGCCTGGCTTGAATCTCAAGGGCTTGACGACAAGACATTGAAGAGAAGTGTAAAAGATTTCAAAGGCTACAACATACCAGACTACACGCCGGATCCCAATCAACCCAAGTGTGGTGACAAAATACCTGTGGGCACAGGCAAACAGCCACAGATGCAGTACTCGGGAGAACGTAAACTACTCGGGATAGGCATGATGCACAAAAGCAATCTTGTTCCTGTATGGGACGAAGAAGGTGCCAAAGAAATATCCACAATGCGAAGAAACTGATGAAAATCAGATATTACAAAGACATCGATGGATGGAGATGGTTAGGTTTCATACTTGCCATGATCAGTGCATTCACATTGAGCGGTGGTAATCCTAGTGTGCAATGGATAGGATGGGCAGTGGCACTTGTGTCATGTAGCATCTGGATCTGGATGGGCATAAAGGACAAGGACACACCAAGGGCATTGATGGAATTAATGTACCTACTTCTAGCAGTCAGGGGTGTATTCAATTGGATTTTGTAACAAAAAACCTAACAAAGTCAACACTTCTAGCAAGATCAACTTTGGTTGACGCATTTGGAAAATGTGCTATAATTGTTTTATGATTAGACTAATAATACTATTTGCAATCTTCCTAGCGGTATATCCGATGATAGGAGAAGGTTGGGCGGCATTCAGCAATGACTTTAATATTGCTGGTGTATCTAACTTTGTATCAGAGCAGATTGCAAAATTTAAACAATAAGGAAACAATATGAAAAACATAAGCAAACTATTTCTTATACTTTTCGCAGGTTTACTTGTTGCACAGTGTTCTACATACTCGATGAAGTCGGATATGACAAAGAACGGTGTAATAAACAAGACTCCGAAATGGTATGTGAAATACCCACACACAACTAGAAAATATTATCAAGAGGCGGCATCGTCTGTTTCTCCTGATCTTGAGTTGGCTGTGAAGAAGGCTACTCTATTAGCAAAGGCTAAACTGGCCGATAGGCTTAACGGTGAGATGAACAACAGATCTACTATCAAGAAAGACGAAGCGGGTACTAACGAGTCAATGACTGTGACTGCAGGTGCTCAGGATATTGTTGTGAATGTTATCAATGACACATTGGTTAGACACTACGAAGTTGATAAGCAAGTGATCTACACTACTAAAAACAAATCATACAGAGTGTATGTTATGGTTAAGTTAGGTAGAGACCATGTTGATGCTATCGTGTCTGAACTAAAGCAACAGAAACTAGCAAAGACTATTGACACTACTTCGATAGACCAAGCGGCAGAAAAAATATTGAACTAGGACTATGAGAACTGTATATTATCTTATAGCCCTGGCTCTAGTAGTTCTTGTATCCAAGTTGGTATTTGTCAACAAGGCAGAAGCCGGTGGACCATGGAACAATCAATATTGCGATGTTGAAGTGACCAAAATAAAAGTGATCGACCAACAGGGTAACGTGGTAAAGAATCTCACGGAAGAGAAATTGGTGTGCAATGACGGAGCAAGTGACTTCCTAGAAGGTATGGGAATAGCAGATTCGTGTGAGATGTACACATGGGACATGCCGGTAGGTGAAGTAATAATAACTCAAAGGCAGATTGCCTGCAAGAAAATAGATGGATCAGGATATGAAATTGTTCAAGGTTATCACGGTATTGATTAGCCTACTGCTGACAACATCAGCATTAGCAAATAAGAAAACACCAGGAGATGCCGACGGCCACATAGGAGAAATGCCGGCACCGATATGGTTAGGCAGTGATCTGAAATACAGCATGCCTGCTTTCCTTTTCAGACGCACACAATTCCTAAGATTCAGTTTAAAAAGAGAAGAGAAGAGTATGCACGAATCAGCAGTGTTCTTCGCCCTAACAAGCACAGAGAACGGCAAGATCGTCAGTTGGTATAGCAAGAAGCGTTTGGCCGCTGGCAAAGTAAGAGTAATACATTCATACCCAATTTCAGGCGGATACTGCCGTACGTACCAAGCATATATCAAAGTTAATGGCAAAGAGAGGCATATGACCAACAATGCCTGCAAATATATTGGTGCTCCAAGTTGGTCATTTTATAAATAATCAGTATAAATAAGTTTATAACACAGGAATTTACAAATGGCAACAGTTCAACCAAGACATGAAAGAAATGACCCAAATGCAGGAATGCAGGGTGCATACTACACAGTAGACATAGCGATGAGTGGTTTCTTAGACACAGAATCAATCAACGGTGGAAGACTTTCTCCGTGTGCGGCGAACGACTTCGCTACAAAGCCAACTACACTTGCACAGTCTTTATTGGTTTCAAGAGGACAATTAAGATACAAGATGATGTTGAACAATCTTCAGATCAGATCAAACTGTAGGATCATCAACATGGTCACAACTTATGCGGCCACAGAAGGTGATTCACCAATCACAGACATAAACTTCGGTATAGTTTTTGAAAACGACGACTTCATTCCAACAACAGGTACACAATCGGATGACTCAACTACTACATCAACTAAAGTAGCCTACATCAAAGACAAGATCGGTGAAGCACTTTATGGTTCTCACTCAGAGAACATGAGTGTGTTCAATCCAACTTCAGGTTCAGGCCTAATACAAAACACAGAAGTGTCTGTTGGCCCTGTATTGCTTGTGAGTCAAGATGAGATTTTAGATGCTATCACAGTTGCAGAAGTGGCTGGATTCAGATCTAACGTTGATGCAGAAACACCTACAGACAACGCACTAACTTACTCAGCAGAGTAATAATCAATAATTTTTAATTGTAAACGTTTGTACAACCTAGTTCTAGGTGTATCACAATCAATTCACCATCTTCATCGGATAACATTTTGATCGTTTCTTCTTGTTTGATTACCAATGCCTCTTGGCATTCTTCTTCTGTGTTGAAAGTTCTCGGTGGCTCTTCATAGTGCGTGGTGCACTCCATCATTGTGACTGCACACATAATGGCAAACATCTTAAACATATTAATCGTCTGCGTATGTGATTCCAGAACCGGAGGTTGTGAATTCAGTGGAATGATCGCCTGATGCTCTGTATGTGGCCGTCCATGCCGCTTTCCATATGGCATATTTGGCCTTTGTAGTGGCTCTGTCAGCCTTTGTGTTGGCAGGTGTACCTGTGTTGGTTGCGTGAGCGATACCATTGGGATCCTTGGGCCTAGTGGGCCTGTTCAGTGTGTTTTGATATCCTGCTAATAGTGTCAACGCCATGCACATATTTACCAAACAAATCAATAGCATAAAAACAGGCTTTATGTTATAGTAAATACACTTTATAAATGTTTATAGCAATCTTAACACTATTATCAGCACTGTCTATATCGGGTGTGGCAATATTCTACTCCGTAATAGGACTTGCGACCATATTCCCGGGTGCTTTCGTGCCTGTGGTGATCATGGGCGGTGTACTTGAAGTTGGGAAGTTGATCACGGCATCATGGCTGTATCGTAACTGGAAGTTCACACCTTTCATGCTCAAGACCTACCTCACAACGGCAGTCATAATATTGAGTTTGATAACGTCGATGGGTATCTTTGGTTTCCTATCCAAGGCACACCTAGAACAGAACCTAGCATCAGACACACTGATACAACGTATCTCGATATTAAAAGACAAGATAGAGAGCGAGAAGATGTCTATCACTAGGCAGAACGCTGTCATAGACAGAGCAGAGAATGCCATCAGCAGAGACACAGGCACAGCATCGGGAGACATAGAGGTGCAACAGTCAATCATTGCAGATGCAAACGAAAAATTAAAAACACTACTTACGGTCGAGACCAACACGGTGAGAGACCTCAATGACAGACTAAAAGTCTTAGACAAGAATGTCAGTGATATACTGACTTCAAACAAATCATTCTTCAACGAAGAGAAAGCGGCCGCGGATCTAAAGGCATCACAAAAAGAGGAACGTAAGCAGATAGCAACCAATGTCAAAGAGGCACAGAAAAGAATAGCAGAATTAAAAATAGACCACAAACAGGAGATAGCCAAAGCACAGGAGATCATATCAAACATGAGATCTGGTTCCCAAGACAACAAAGGTCAGTTCTCTAGAGAGATAGAGAAGGCAGAACAAAAGATATTCACATCACAAGGCAACATAGACTCATACATTGTTGAGAAGCAACCACTTGAGAAAGAGATGCTAACATTGGAAGCAGAGATAGGTCCTGTGAAGTACATAGCGGCGTTGGCAGTGGATTGGGGTATAACGGACCAAGTTGAGACTAGCAAGGCTGTAAGGTGGGTTATATTGCTGTTAATCGTGGTGTTTGATCCCCTAGCAGTATTATTATTGATAGCGGCCAACCAGAGTTTGATGAGAAGATTTCCACCCGAGGCTCCTAAACCACAGGAAGTAATAGATCTAGAGAAACCAGATGAGGAGGACGTCACACTGAAGTGGAATGAGATGATGGACAAGTCAAATGCGGCGGACAAGATGAAAGAGGCCACACAACAACTGCAGGAATGGAAGGACAAACTTGAAGCATTCAACAGCAAGGTAGAAAAGCCCGAGGACAAACCCGTAGAGATCATACAGGAAGACAACGAAGTGATACCACACATAGATCTCAAAGGCCAAAAAAAAACTGAAGACAAAGAAATAGTAGCGTATTACAAGGACGGATTTGATCCAGACGAACACATTTACGATACAATAGATATCGACAAACCCAAAGTTGACAAAGATAAGCAACTGGAAGAATTTAAAAAACGTGAAGAAGAGGAACAGAAAGCACTGGAAAAAGTGGCACGTGAGGCCGCAGAAGAAGAACGGATCAAACCCGATCTCACAGAAGTAATAGAACCCGAAGTAAAAATAGAAGAACCAAAAGATGTAATAAAGAACGCCAAACCTTTGGTGATGAGGACAATAAAGCCAGCGGAGGTTAAGCCCCCAAAGCCGGAACTGCCAAAGCCGGCGGATCTGACTGATGAAGAACGTAACAAGATGCTCGATCTGTTCCACACACAAAACGGAACATTCGAAGACATCAGCAACGAGGAATTGAAAGTGGAAAGAGATCAAAGCAATAGAGCACAATTTTTAGCCGATGTAGGACTGACCAAGGAACAAGCAAAAGCACAGGCTCCCATAACAGAGTCTAGAATGGCTTTCTTCCAGGACATGATAGATGATATCCAGAGGGGCGACACTACTTTTGAAAATGTGCCTGAAGAGAACAGGAACATCATAGCACAGTTGATGGATCCGGAAATAGACAATCCTCAAATTATTACAAAAGGTTCTGCTCTTAAAGATCAACATCCTGAAGGACTAGAAGAGATGAGTGCCGAAGGACTGAAAGAGAAATTTATGATACAGCCAAACATCGAAGACAGGCCAATGACAGACGAAGAACTAGACAAGTTGTTGGAAGGGTTCGACGGGGGAGACAAAACAGTAACAGGTAAGAGAAAAATGATCATAAAAAATGGTCAAAGGATATTCGTACCAATCGAAGACAAACAAGAATATGTTCAGAACGAAGAGCAAACTGATCAGACACTTTGGCAGAAATCAAAAGAGTTAGACATTCCAGAATCTGAGAAGAACGAAATTATTTTACCAGACTTACCAAACACAATAGAGGACATTCCGGAAATAGCGGAATCCATTAACGTAGAACAGTCTATATCTCAAACAAAACTTGACACATACAAGAAAAGAATTACCAGTGAGGAAGACTACCACCAGAGAGTAGAGGCCAGGATCAACGACCTGATAACTAAATTAGACAGCAAGGAGATTAAACTTTCCGACTTGTCCAATGAAGATCAACAAGTTATAATAGATATATTAAACCAAAATGGATAAAAATGGCAAAAGGTGATAAACACGTTGGTTCAACAGACCAACAAGGTAACAAAGAACAAAAATCTGAGATATCAGTAACCGGAGCAAAATTAGATCTAAGAAAAAAGAACGGTACGATCACTTTAGTGACACCACCTAGTTTCTTCCAAAATCAGAACAAAAGTTTTTGTCTTATAAATCTTAGCAAGAAAGATAAAGACAACTTTGCAGATCAAATCAACAAGTACTTTCCTAAAGAAGATTTAACGATTTATCTTTGGGATGATAATAATTTTTCAGCACTAGATCCTTTCGGAGGCGACGATCCCGAATACGAGCAGTACCTAGAAAACTGGAAACCAAATGCAAAAGGCAGAGACTACACTTGGTTGTTGAACGCCTGTAGAGCTTCTACCACTGTGATCCTGAACATGGACTACAGTTCAAACCAGATGAAGGTATGGTCAGGATATATTTTGACAATGGCCAAGACATGGTTCTTAAACTCTAACACAGATGACTCAGCATCGTTCGGTGTGTTGAACAGAAACAAGATCAACAACATGCAAGAACTATTCCCCAAGATTAAAAAACTCAAAGAAAATCAATAATGTCGGAAGAAGCATTGGTATGCTCGTTCTGTGGCAAAAGCCGTAAAGACGTCACAAAGATGATCGTGGGTGCTAAAAAGACTACCATCTGCAACGAGTGTGTGAAACTGTGTGTAGAGATACTTGACGAGGACATAGTAAAAGCACGTAAAGAGAAACTATACTCCGGCGATAAACAAATACTCAATCCTGTTGCAATCAAAGAACATTTAGACCAATACGTGATAGGGCAAGACCAAGCCAAGACTGTGTTGTCCGTTGCAGTGGCAAATCATTATAAGAGGATTGTACAACCACCAATCGACTTTGATCTCGACAAATCAAACGTGATGGTGTTGGGGGCCACAGGTGCTGGAAAAACACTGATGGCGAGAACTATAGCAAAGTACCTAGACGTTCCATTCGCGATAGCAGATGCAACTACACTGACCGAATCAGGTTACGTGGGCGATGATGTTGAGAATGTGGTGCAGAAACTATATGCAAACTCTGAGGGCGATATAGAGAAGACACAGAAGGGAATAATATTCATAGATGAGATAGACAAGATTTGTCGTAAAGGGGAGAACACTTCACTGACCAGAGACGTGTCAGGTGAGGGTGTACAACAAGGACTACTTAAAATTGTGGAAGGAACAGAATGCAGAGTGCCACCGCATGGGGGTAGGAAACATCCTGACCAACAGACCATAACCATAGACACTAGCAACATCTTGTTCATAGTGGGTGGTGCGTTCACCGAGTTGGAGAAACAGATAAGAAGGAAGAAAGCATCAGGCGGCATAGGGTTTGGAACCAAACTGCAAGATCAGGATGACAAGAACTATCTATCTGACGTGCAACCAGAGGACCTGATCAAGTACGGATTGATACCAGAGTTCGTTGGTAGGTTCTCTATGATAACGAACATAGACCCGTTAGACGAGTCACAGTTGATAAGAATACTGACAGAACCCAAGAATGCCATACTGAAACAGACACACTACCTATTTGGGTTGGACAACATAGACATTGAGTTTACCAAAGAGGCCAAGCAGAGCATAGCACGTAAGGCCAAAGATCTAGGAACCAACGCAAGGGGACTGAAGAATGTAGTAGACACAGTGGTTCTGCCGTACCAGTTTGACGCAGAAGAGATGAGAAACAAAGGAGTCAGCAAGATACAGATAACTAATGAGGTGGTTGACAACAGTGCCGACCCTGTGTTAGTATTTAAAAAAGCAAATGGAATATCAAAAAAACAAAACTAGACCCAAGTTCAAAAAGACAGAGAGACCGTTAGGTTTCCAAGGCTACTACGTGGAAGTGCGTGAAGGCGAAGATGCCGTCAGAGCATACAGGAAGATCAAGAGATGGATCAAAGAAGACAACTTCATAGATCAGATCAAGAACACAAACACCTACAGGAAACCGTCAGAGATCAAAGTAGAGAAGAGCAAGGAACGTAGAAAAGTACTTAGAAAATTACAAAGAGAACGTAATGACAATGTGTTCATGGGCCGTTCAAATCGTAGATAATAATTTTACCAATCACACTCGTAATTTGACATATAGTGCATATATGTTATAATAAATAAAGTTGAAGATTGCTTTAGATAGGATCTTCATTATTACTAACTCGCTTAAACTTAAAAGGAGGAAAGCACATGAAAAACAATCTATCTATTTTTAACAACCTAAGACCACTGACCGTAGGGTTCGACAATGTGTTCGATCAATTGGAATACATGATGGAGGACCGTTTCTTCGAGAAAGGAACAGTCGCGAACTTCCCACCATACAACATAGTAAAGACTGGTGAGAACACCTATGACGTTGAACTTGCACTTGCAGGTTTCAACAAGAAAGACATCGAGGTAGAATACAAGGAAAACAATCTCACAGTCAAGTCCAAGAAACAGGACGAAGAGACTGACCCAGATGGTAATATGATACATAGAGGCATATCAAAGAGAATGTTCACTAGGTCATTCACCATCGCAAACGATGTTGAAGTTAAGGGTGCAGAACTGAAGGACGGTCTGCTTAAGGTGAGTCTGGAGAGAATCATACCAGAACACAAGAAAGCAAAGACCATCGAAATCAAATAAGCACAAAGTGGATAGGGTGGTAATATGCCACCCTCCCATAATTGACAACTTGTGTAGATATGCTATAATAATGGATGATACAAGATATGACAGACATACAAACACTTACTAAAGAAAAGATTAAACTAGACGAGCCTGGCTTGTACGATGTAGTATTCCTCAACGACAGCATAACAACCATGGAGTTTGTTGTGAAAGTACTCAAACAGATATTTGGCAAGACACCCGAGCAGGCACATGACATAACAAGAAAAATCCATGAGTACGGACAAGGCATTGTTGGATCGTACACACATGAAGTAGCAGAACAGAAAGGCATAGAAGCCACACTGGCCGCTAGACAGGAAAACTTCCCACTACAAGTCAAAGTTAAGAAGCAATGATCCTGCAAGACTTTGTAAAAGAGAATCAAAAAATTATTGATTTGATTAAAGATAGGGTCGGTGGAGACAGCACAATCGACATGTACTACGGAACACTCGACTATGCCACTGCAAGATTTAACACAATTCTCATAAAGATATCACAAGACAAACTAATGGAACAGATACACAGCAAGGATGTGACAGAATGTTTCGAAACTATACAAGACTTCTACAAGAATGTACAACGATATAGATTCTGGCCAAGGTTCACAAGATTTATAACAAAGAGAATCATACATCGCATCGGCACGAAACGTATACCAGCAATTAAGAACTTATTAAATAGACTTGAGAACAACAACAAATTTTATCACCATGGTGATGATACTGTATGATAAATTGGATATTCTGGGCGATACCTCCACAACATGTAAAAAGATATTTCGTCATGTTATGGCTAGTGCTTTTCTTCCTACCAGGAATGGTACTAGGTGTGCGTCTTACTATAATGGGTTTACTAGTAAACTATCTATGGTTTGATATCGTGTTCTATGGTTGGATAAAGTTTAAAGAGAAACTAGAAGGAGAATAAAATGAAAGCAGTAGTATGGAGCAAACCGGCCTGTCCGTATTGTACAAAAGCAAAAAACTTGCTAAAGAACAAAGGCATTGAGTACGAAGAGAAGAACATAGCAGAAGGTCACAAGATACAGGATCTATTAGAACTTGTGCCTAACGCAAGGACCATGCCACAGATTTGGCTAGACGGTGAACATCTTGGCGGTTACTACGAGTTAGAGAAAAAACTCTCAGAGTAATGAAATTTGACTTTCCTATTGAAAAAATTGAATATGCATTTGATTTAGTTGGTGATTGTGCAGTTGATGTTACAATTAACGGACGTTCAGTTATAGGAAATACAATACACGGGCACTTACTCAAAGTTCATAATGTACTTCAAATAAACTTTTCAAAGAAAGATCCAACAGACACGAAATCGTTCGCAACATTAAAATACTTTAAGATAAATGACGGCGACTTCACTAACGAAGTAAAGTTATTGGAGTATACTATCGATAAATCAAATCACCACGATGCTGTTGACAAGATAAAAAATAATTTATATTTTGGATATACGGGGTCTATGGAAGTAGTGCTTGAACAAACCAATGATACTTTAAAAAAAGCCGCCTGGCTTATTGCCAATGAAGAATTTGAAAATCCAAAAGAGAATACAAGAGGAAATCCATACAGAGAAAAAAATTTCAACAGTATCTATGAAGATTACAAATACATATTCGCAGGGTGTCTACCTCCCAAAGACAAAACTGTTATAGATGTTGTGGATAGTCTGCAAGTTAAAGACGTCAAACAACTGTTAGATTTCAAGCAAGTGAGAGCAAAGTTAGAAGAATGGATTGGAAATTCAAACATATTAAAGTTTAGAAATATTGACCAATTTGAATCTTTCAATTACGGCAGTGGTGTAATAACTTTTTTAGATTCTTTTATCAATAGATGTAAGGACAAAATTTATCTCGCACCAAAGCACTATTATTTCATCGGAGAGGTAACAAAAGACACCAATTTAGAATTGAAAAATGCTTTCGAGGATATAGAAGAAAACCAGCATGTCTTATTTGAATACCCGTCTCCGTGGTATGACAACAAAACTCTTGTAAAGAAGATAGAAGAAGCAAGAAGTAAAAATTGTTATATAGGACTTGATTTAACTTGGTCTCCTGTTTCAACAGATGTTGTTGATATTGATTTAAATCTAGTTGACGAAGTGTATTTTAGTATGAATAAAGCATGGCCCATACATGACCTACGTCCTGCTTGGAGATGGTCAAAAAAAACAATAAATGACGCAACCAATTTCCAACAAAAATGGGGTTACTATCAAAAACTACAACCAAACATCTTTTTAAGATTAATAGAAAAATTTGCAGTTGATTACACTTACAATCGGTATAAAGGTGAGGCGGACTCTGTATGTAATAAATTTGATTTAGAGAAGACAAACGTGTTATGGTTTACCAAACACAAAGAGTACACACACAATGTAAGGAGCCATACCAGTAACCACTATTTTTTAGACGATTTTGTCTGCATAAGGAAATTATTGGACTTCAAAGACAAATATTTTTGGTAGTTGACAAGTACTACAATTAAATATACAATTACACATAGGAGAAACAATGATCAAAGAAGCATTGATTAAAAAATTAGAAGGCGATATAGAAGTAGCGAAAGCAGATCTGAGAGTATTCATGGCGAATCCAATCGGTGTTGCAGAACATATAGACTATGTTGTGACTGCCGAGAAGAAACTTGAGATACTTGCACACGCAGAAGATAAACTAGAATCTTTACAGAATTTAGGATAATAAATGATATCGAAGTTGCAGGAATTGAAGGCATATATTCGAGAACAAGAATTACTAACAAGAAGATTAATTGTAAAAAATTCTCGTAAAAACGATTACAATGATATCAAACGTCAACTTCGTGAAACTCAGAGCAGAGATAAAAAAGAAAGACAACTACGCCGGAAGTATCCAGCAGTAAGAGAAGCCTATAAACACTACAAACTGACAATGGCCCTGGTGGGTAGAAAATGACATACACAGTCAACGACAAGTGTATAATGTGTAAGCACACAGATTGCGTTGAGGTATGTCCGGTAGATTGTTTCTATGAAGGTGAGAACATGCTCGTCATTAATCCTGATGAGTGTATCGATTGCGGTGTATGTGAACCGGAGTGTCCGGAGGACGCAATAAGACCAGACACAGACGACGAAGGCGCTAAATGGGTTGAGTTTAATGGCAAGTGGTCAAAAGAATGGGCAGTGCTGTCAGAGAAAAAAGACCCCTTACCTGATTATGAGAAACACTCGGGAGAATCAGGAAGGTTAGAAAAATATTTTAAAGACAAATAATGAAAGAACAATATGAAAAACAAGAAAAAATCAAAATGGCAGGCCAAGAGAGAAAAAGAGGCCAGTGAGAATTCACAGTTCGACCCAAAGATACACCAACTGGGTAGAGAGGGATATGGATTCCAAATGAAGAAAGACATCGAAGCAACGCAAGATGAACTGTCAGGAAAAAATCTGCCTTTTAAAACAGAAAAAAAATGATAACAGACAAAATAGCAGAAATGGGGGAGAATTTGAAAATGCTAGAAGGACACGACAGGCTACACTATCTCATAGATAAGGCAAAAGATCTAGAACCCCTACCGGAGTCTGTTAAAATAGACGACAACAGGATCCGTGGTTGTGCATCAAAACTTTGGCTGATAGGCGGCACCAGGGAGGATGGTACAATGATGTACCAAGTGGACGGAGATGCACACATCAGCAAGGGCACTGCAAAGATAGTGACAGACATAGTGAACGGAGAACCCAAGAACGAAGTTGCCGATCTCACCGTGGAAAGTTTCACACCGTTAGGGATAAAAGAACTGTTAACGATGCAGAGACAGAACGGTTTGGGTGAACTGATAGATAGAATTATAAGAATTGCTAAAAGTTATGACACATAAGGTACAACTTGGCCATAAAAAATCTGGTGTAATTAGAGACATTTTTTCTAATCAAGAATTAGTTGATGTGGTTAATTTGATGTCTAGGCTACACTCAAATGACTCCGAGGAGAAATCAAACCGATTCAAACCAATTGGCATTGGACACGTGCTATATTCTTGGTTTGAAAAAAAAATGTTGAACAAGATATTAAACAATTTTGAAGATGAGGAACACATTAAGATGACCTTTGCATCGTACACGAACGAAAAAGAGCCTTTTAAAATACACAGCGACTACTATCACAAAAGGAGCGATGAACCATGCATAGCAATTTTACTGCCTTTGTCTGTTGATCACGGAGAGGGAGATATAGGTAAATCTGCTACTATCGTGTTTGATCAAACAGACACTTATTTTGATAAAGATTTGGACCCGACAGCAAAGAAATATCTACACAAATGGAAAGACACACACACCACAGTTAAAGAAAATAATGCCTCTTCGATACATACTGATTATCTGTCTCATTGTGACAAAGATGAATTAGAATATCTTACAGTTCAAAATATAGTGAAATGGAAGAGAGGTGATGCAATTTGGTGGGACGAAAAATATTTGCATTCAAGTAATAATTTTAAGGCAAATAATATTGATAACAAGCAATTTATTATAATACATACACATAAGATATGATAGAAACACCACCAGGATGGGCTCCAGAACCAAACGCATCTGTTGATCCACAATTGAAGACAGATTTAAGTGACATTAAAGAACATCCGCCTACACAACAGGAGTACATGCCTCGGATAGTTGAGAAACTGAAAGAGTGTTATGATCCTGAGATAAGTGTAGACATCTATAACCTAGGCCTGATATATGACGTCAAGGTCACGGAGGACGGTCATGTACATGTGTTGATGAGTCTCACGAGTGCATTCTGTCCAGCGGCAGACATGATACCAAAGGACGTGGTGCAGAAAGTTGAAAGCATACCCAACATGAAATGTAAAGTTAAAATAACTATGCAACCACAATGGGGCAGGGATATGATAAATCCAGAGATCAGGGATCTCATGGGACTATAACCAAAAAGGTTGACAGTCACGTAATTCTCTAATAAAATAACACTATTACTGAATCATGTTGGGGAATCAAGGTGCAATTCCATGGCTCTACCAGGAACCGTAAAGTCGGAGTGCCAACCAGTATAAGTCCGCTGTCGAGCGAAGGCCTGGGAAAGTCTAGTTCTACAATGTAAAGTTAACAGTGGCATTAACGTTAACACGTTTAATGAGAACTGTTATGAAAAAAACAAAACAAAAGATTGTGTTATTCTTCTACCTCGTGGGTTTAATCGCCTTGGGCAGGATAATACCTCATCCACCAAACTTCACACCTGTACTTGCGATGGCGGTGTTCATGCCATACCTGACACGTGATCTATATTCGGCCATGCTAGTACCATTGTCGGCCATGTTTGTTTCGGATCTTTACTTGGGCCTACACTCAAGTATGTTTTGGGTTTACACCAGTATCTTGTTAGGCACTACATTGAGTCATTACACAATGTCTATGAAGAAAACGTATGTACACCTGGGATCCAACGCACTGTTGTCAGCAACGATATTTTTTGTGATAACAAACTTTGCAGTATGGATGTCTGGTACGATGTATCCACTTACACTGGACGGACTATTACTTTGCTACACAATGGCAATTCCGTTCTTTGGCAACACACTGGCGGGTACTTTATTCTACGTTTCTCTTTTGGGTCTTGTGTCCTACTCGGCAACAAACATATCAAGGAGATATACGGACGATGAAGAAACTATTACTAGCAGTCTTAACATTATTGTTTTTCCACACAGGACTACAAGCAGATCATTCTACTAAACACACCTGTGAGCAGTTAGAGTATGCACCCTGTATCACGATTTCAAAATACATATTGAGAGATCCCAGTGTGCTGACCACAGCATCAATGAGCGTAGACTACATTGATCAGTACACCATAGAGAACACAAACACCATAGACACAGTACAAGCCATTGCGAGAGCGACTGGTTTGAATGTTGTGCAGTCTGGCCCTACAGGACAACAGACATCTGTGTTCATGAGGGGTATGAACTCCAACCACACAATGGTCGCGATCAACGGCGTGGCCATCAAGGATCACAGTACAACAGGTGGCCTACACGACATAGGTGCTGACTTCGTCAAACACGTGACGGCAATACAGGTTGTGAAAGGATCGCAAGGTACCCTTTACGGTGCAAATGCAGTGGGTGGTGTGATTAACTTTATCACAACAGACAGTTATGCAAACAGCATATCCGCAACAATGGGATCCAACAACACCAAAGGGATCACACTCAAGATACACAGAAACATAGACAATCATTCTATCAGCGTTATAGCAGATGGGACGCAGTCAGATGGTATATCGGTAGCACCATCCGGAACAGAGAAGGACGGATTTGATGCAAACAACATAACGATCAACACGCACAGCAAATGGGATGAAATTGAAATCAAATCCACGCTGATCAGAAGGACCAGTGATTCGGACCTGGATGCAAGTGGAAGTGACGACCTTGATTACACAGCAGAAAACAACATGAACCTGTACCAATTATCAAGCAAAGTTACAACAGGACTTGGTTTCTACAACATAACATTCTCACGTACGGAATATGACAGAGATTACTACAACGGCTCTGAGCACGACGAGTATGACTCGTCTAGTAACACTGTGTTGTTGACCAACACCATCCAGAACGACAAGTGGGACATCACACCAGGTGTGGAGTATGAGGAGTTTGATGGTTCATTCAACAACAGAGGTGGATACGTTGCAAGTGTCGACACAGGTGGCGAGAACATAGGATACTTCGTTAACGGTAACATGATTGTTTCGGACAAGTTGTTGGTGTCAGCGGGTGTGAGACAGGACGATCCAAGTCTGTTTGGTGACCACACCACGTACAGGCTGGGTGGAACTTATGATCTGACAGGGGCATTCAAGTTGAAGGGTAACTACGCAACATCTGTGAAGACCCCCACACTGTACGAGATGCACGGATCAGACAACTACGGTTACAACGGAAACCCTAATCTGCAACCAGAAGAAGCAGAGACCACGGACATTGGTTTCGAATACACAGTCGGAGACAGTGTGTTGGATTTCGTTTACTTCACAACAGATCTTAAAAATCTAATAACGTATGGAAACAGCACGTACTCGAACGGTTCGGGCACTTCTAACAGACACGGTGCAGAGATCAAGTTCAACAGCCTGATCTCTGACAATGTGTACTGGAGGAACAGTGCAACATTCACAGTGGCAGAGGACGGCAACGGCACACGTGTCACAAGAAGACCAAAGTGGATGGGACTGACTGCCATAGACTACAAGAAGGACAGTTGGACCAACACAGTTG
>Ga0209535_1001217_pt1 | contig 17695 bp, 24 predicted proteins | sample LinPmetageLP28_FD_184041 | JGI IMG/M metagenome (GOLD analysis project Ga0209535, IMG submission 184041) | Marine viral communities from the Pacific Ocean - LP-28 (SPAdes) (version 2) | ecosystem: Environmental > Aquatic > Marine > Oceanic | place: Pacific Ocean | collected 2009-08-22 | reverse complement strand
AATCAAAGATCCAATAGCGAGCCAATAGCGAGCCATAACTAAGAACATATGCTAGAATCATTCTTTGGTAGACCAATCATATACGGAGAGAAGATTGGCTTCATAGGCCTAGGCAAGTTGGGTATGCCATGTGCGGAAGCCATCAGGAAAAAAGGCTTTCATGTCGCAGGATATGATGTGGCGGAGAAAACAAGCAACCTTGTGGAGATGAGGAATTCAATCGAGGACCTTTGCAGAGACAGAGATATAATTTTTGTAGCAACCCCAACCCCACACGAAGAAGGATACGATGGTAGAGAACCTACCAGTCACAAGGAAGTAAAAGATTTCAATTACGATGCGGTCAAGAAGGTATTGACCACCTGCAACAAAAACATGGGAGTGACGCAGAGTCTTGTGCTGATATCAACTGTTTTGCCAGGCACCATAAGAAGAGAGCTGGCACCATTAGTGACCAATGTAAAACTTTTGTACAATCCATATCTTATAGCAATGGGGACAGTGGCAGAAGATATGCTGAACCCTGAGATGATAATGATAGGCACAAAGAAAGGTGTGTATGAAACTGCACACAAGGCACAACAACTTGAAGCATTTTACAATCAGGTATGTGATGGGTATCCAAGGTTAGAGTTTGGCACATGGGAAGAAGTAGAAGCAATGAAAATATTCTACAACACCTTCATCAGCAACAAGGTAGCACTGGTGAATATGATTCAGGATGTGTCACACAAGCTGGGCAACATGGATGTGGACAAGATCACACAGGCTCTCGCAAAGAGCACAAAGAGGATAGTCAGTCCAGCGTACATGAAAGCAGGCATGGGAGATGGGGGAGCGTGTCATCCAAGAGACAACATCGCACTGCGTTGGTTGGCCAAAAATCTTGGATTGGGATACGATATGTTTGAAACAATAATGACGGCACGAGAAAAACAGGCCGAAAACATGGCAATGGCCATACTTGAACACGGCACTGACATATATTTCACCAGTGATACCTACAAGCCCGGCATTAAACAAATAGATGGCTCGAGCTCTTTACTGCTTCAGTATTATGTGTCTAAGCATGGAGGACAGATTGTAGATGGTGTCGACACCCCTGCAGAAGTCATTGTGCGAGTGCATGAAACTGACCAAATTACATCAGATGACACTACAGTAATTTTCGATCCATGGAGAACTTATCCCAAAGCAAAAAACGTTATTCATTATGGTGGACGCTCAAATGGATAAGAACTTTGTGCTATCAATTCACGCTAATATTGAACTAGAAAACTATTACCTAAGAAGTGTGAGTGATGAAAAAATAACTTTTACTTCCGGAACAGCTTTTGAAATCCATACAGGGTGGTACAACCTCATTATCGAATACCATGGCCAAAAAATTGACATCTCTGATATTACAATTAACGGTGGATCCATAGGACATTTCCTACACACTGGCTTCTTCACAGAAACATCAACTGGCAAAAGATTTCAACCTGCCAATAGTGTTTGGACGAAGGGCTTCTATTCAATATGGATACACACTGAAATTGGACACATGCTTCAGACACATGCTACATCGATAAGGAACGGTGACTATGGAAAAAACTTATTTGAAGATTATCTTTTTACAGTTGATAAGGGAGTGGAGATGGACAATGAATGGCCAGAGATCATTAAGTCTTACTTTAGATACGGTAATGGGCCACGTTGGTGGAAGAAAGGTCTAAAAAGGACACCATACGAAGTCTGCCAAGAATCTTTGTTACAGGATTGTGACAAGGCAAAGATTTTGCAAGAAATACCAATTGACTGTACGACAAAAATTGAATATGAAATGCTTACCAAGGAAAGCAACACAAAAAATAAAGTTATGCAAGGACAGGCGTTACGTAGGAACAGTGTGTACCCATACATCGATGTTGATACAATCAAAAGCAATGAAATCAAAAAATTGATCCATAAACTGGGATTCACTAAAATCTTGAATATAACACTACAGACGGCTCTACCAGGACAGGCCTTTGCTCCACACATTGATGATCATTACACTAGGGATTGCAGAGAAGACATAGAAGGACCAGTTGTGTTTTTATGGAATTTGGCCAAAGACACCACAGGTCATTTGTTCAAACTCAACACTGCAGGACTTTTGCCTTTGGACAAAGGTGTATTTTTCAACCAATTTTACTACGATCACGGCACCATAAACGACTCGCAAAGCATTGAAAGACCTTTGCTGATAATCCACGGTGCGAGGGACAAAAAAATCACATATACATAATAAATAACAGCATAGAACAAGGAACAAAAATGGCAAAAACTAAAATATCAAGAATTAATTCACAAACACCCGCCATGTTAAAATGGCTGGCATCAAAATCAGTAGATACATCAAAAAATCTCGCAGGTTGGCAAGCGAAAGTATTTGCAAACGTTGATGAGGCAAAGTCTTTTTTCTACACAGATAATGAATTAGCTTGTTTTGATACCCACTGTGAAAAAGTGGAATGGGCAGTTATCAATGATAGTGATAACAGAGCGACTCAGCTCAAATTTACTGCTGAATTTGCCGCGGGAGCAATCCCAGGAAAAGATAAAGACTGGCACGATGCATTGGATCTACTTGAAAGTGAACTAGAGGCTCACGCAGACTCTGTTTGGGGTGATTCGACAACAGCATCTATGTGTTCGGTAGCTGATTCCGACGATCATCTATTTTAATTTAACTTTAAACACTTTCATAGACGGAAGATACGGATAGTCTCTACTCCCTTGCTTGGGTTTGGGCACTGCACTTTTTAATTTCAATGATCCCATCTCGGCTGTCTCCGGAGTCATGTAATAATGATATCCCACGCTGTCGACATCCTGTTGTTTCCAGGGTTGGTCGTCTGCCCTGCCATCATAGGACATCTTTTTTAAAATATCATAGTCTTTCTCATTATCACATAAGATTGCCCCACCACGCCCTAGACTCAAGGTCTTTTTAAATTGGAAACTTAGACACATGAATGTGTTTTTGATGTAACCTCCGGCCTTAAAAAACACTGCGGCATCTACTATATTGGTACCACCTATGTAGTAGTGGTCTTGCCAGACCTGGTCAAAGAAATTCCAATCAAGATCCAACTTCATAAGTGTGAAAGGAACACTGATGTAGGTCCTTGAAGGTATTGTTAACTCTATACCTGGTGCAGGTGGCATGTGCCTTAGGCAAAGTTCTATTGCGTGTGTGCAACTGTCAGTGGCCACGGCAAATGGTGCTCCATAGAAGTCCGCAATCTCTCTTTCAAATTTTCTAACCAGTTCCATGTTACTCTCTGTCGAGATCCTGTGTTAAACAATGTATTCCTGTATCCCAGAACCATCTGTGTCGAAACGGGGTGACGTGCAACTCCACACCGTGTCGTGTCATTGCTTCTCTTACTTGTTTATTGTCTGTGCTACACAACGCATTCTTTTGATCTAGCATCAATATGTTAACCATAAAGGCAGTCTCATTTACATCGCCTATCCACGTGTTGAAGTAATAGTCAACCATATCAACAAGGTCTCTGTTGTGTTCCATTCCCTCCAAAAACCATTTGTGTTCTGCAGTTAAGATTTGTTGTTTGAATTTATCATCCTTTAATGTTATCTCTGGTGGGACAGTAATAACTTCAGCGTTGGGAAAAGTCGCTTTGTAGTCGACAGCATCGTAGGCAGATATGACCAGTCCTTCTGTGATTGGTGTAAAGCAACCGTCGGAATGTCCTTCACTGGATGCGATATGAATGTCTTTGCTTGGAAACATTTTTGCGAATGTTTTTTTGATGCTGTCATGATCATCATAATAATTTTGTGTTCCAACAATCATTTTATCACCTAGCCTGGTTATGAACGATGAGTTCATGTAGTCTATTGGACTCGCTACAACCTCATTGCCCTGTTGCAGTGCGAGAGTGAATATGTCTTTGTAAAAACTTACCTTCTTGTCAAAAATATACTTGTCTTGTTTTTGAAACTCTAGCCAATGTTCCCTAGAATGTGCATCCAGTTCTTCATTGGGATTTAATTTGTGCTTGCCGGTAAACTCCATCCATGCATGATTAACATTTGGTAGTCCTGGATAGTATAGTTTTTCATCCACCATGGCCATGAAATCCCTTGCTGATATTGGTGGTGCTATGTAACCATCTGCTATCTTGAATTCGTCAAACATTTTGGGCATAGTTGGTCTCACCACATCAATACCAAATGATTTTAGAAAGTTAACGAGTGTAATAATATCTTCTTCTGTCTCGATAGCCAGCTTCTCAAAAGTGGTCCTAAGTTTGACATCTTTAATAAATTCAAACAGCTCTGGAGGATAGGCACTACCTACAACACATGTCTTTAACTTGTTCCATTGGTGCGTTACCTTAAACATTTTCTCTTTCCACATCAACAGTGATGCAGTGGAAACATCCACCTAGTGTTCGTGCCTGTCTCATAGGTAGCATTGCACAGTCTATGTTGTGTTTTTCTAATTCAATTCTGAGGTTGTGTTGGTGCTCTTCTAATACAACTAGTCTTTCGTTGATCGATAGAAGATTAACACTCAACCATGGACTAGAATTATTGAATCCTGGATAGTGTCCTATGTCCACAGGTTCCGGTGCCCATACAATATCCCAATTCTGTAATTTTTCAGGAAGTTGTGTCCTGTCTTTGATTCTGCTTGGATTTGCTAGTAGAAGTCCTTCTCTAAGGAAAGCAATCGTGCTGTCTAGGTGCATGTAAGAATAAACATCTTCGATTGTGTGTACTTTAGCTGTGTCGCCCACAAAATGTTGTAACATCTCAGCACCTCTAAGATTTCCACTATTACTAACAAGATAATACAGATCATCGTTGTCCTTGAGAATGTTTGCGGCATCAAAGCAAGGTTCTGTTTCGTTTAGTGCCAAGACATTTGGGTTTCCTACACACGCTGTATTGTATAAACTATCCTCACGTTTTATGTTCACAGTTTCCTGTTGCACAGACTCATACCTATCAAACAATTTACGGTACGCAGTGTGTTCGTCGGCCCTTGCCCTCAATGACATCGGAGTATAAAGAACATTGTTGTCATGCACAAAAACTGTATCTCTCGGACAAAATTTATAGTAGGCTGGATTGTGTTCAACGTCGGGACGCAACACGTTTACATTCTCTTTCGTGAGGAACTGTATGAACTTATCGATATCTTCATTTGCCTCGTCTATTATCTGCTGTGGATATAGTCCCTGCTCCGGAGGGGTACCATTGTCAGCATAGTTTACACACCTTAAGCTGATGTCATGCTTTGGTATTTTTGCACCTGTGGCATCACCAACTATGACTGTTTTGAGTTGACTGTATTCGTTCCTGCTTAACATCTGACTCCTGTGACTTGCAAGATATATCTGTCCTCGTGGCCTAAATTTGCCGCCATGTGTTCGGTGCCTTGATCCCAACCGAAATAACTGCCAGCCTCTCCCACACAAACATGATCTTCAATCCATAGTTGATGCCCTGCTTTTTGGTCATGTAAGAATACTATGACTCTTTGTATAACATCTTCGGGATTTATATTGTTCCTAGTCTTGTAAGTTTTATATTTGTCAGTGTGATAAGGAAGTATTTGTCCCGGTGAGAGTTTGTTTATTGCAACAACCTTTTTTTCTAATGGCAATAGTGAAACGGCATCGTAAAACTTTCTTAGTAATTTCTCATCAAAGCACATGGCCACTCCTACATTGTAATTTTGTGTGTCTACGGTGGAATTGAACTTCTCTTCGTGAACATCATTGGTGAACCAAGGTAAATTTATATAATCTTCTTTGGACCATGTGACTGGGACTTTACCATTTATCATTTCATGAAACCCGATACCTGTAGGGTATACTTGTCAGTGAACCCTGCATTACCACTCACATGCAGATGATCACTGTCCCAAAGGAAACCATCACCGGCAACCCAGTGTGTGCTGTTGTACCATTTGCCATCGATCTCGTAATGAATAAATTGTCCTTCTCTCCAATCCTCTAGATAGATGTTGGCACGTATCTTTTTCCGTGCATCATCCGGAAATCGTTTGTTGATTTGGAAGAATGTGTCTCGGTGTATGGGAACTATATTCCCAGCCGGTTGCAGTATAGAACTAACTGTCACAACATCCATGCCTAGGTCTGTGCCTAGTCTTTGAAAGTCCAACTGTGTGTCGTCGTACCATAGTTGTCTGATTTCAGTGTTGTCTGGTGTATATGTAGTGGGAAACCCACCATACTTTTCATGCACGTCTTTCAGTTCATAGGTTTGGTGTGATATGCAACTCCCACTGTGGACTGTGTAATCAGCATCTAAAAATATGCCAAAGTCTTGATCTAATTTTATTTTTTTTAACATGCCCGGTCTTTAAAATGTTTTTTGATTTTTCCTTTAATAGTAGTATTTAATGATTGCAAATAGTCATCGCTAAAGAACAGTGTGCGGTTATGTCTGGTAATGTGTTCGGTTTTTTGGTATAGCTGTTTGTGATCCATCTTGCTTAAATTTTTACATAACTGCACAATTTTGTTCACTCTCATTTGTTCATCTTGTTCCTCATCATACGATTCGTCTATATGATCTCCAAATGTTTTAAAACCAATCGATCTCAAATAAGAAAGATAGCCAGCACCTGCTACTACTACGAAGATATGTCCTGCAATAATTGGTTTGAATATTTTTTCACTAAGGCAATGTATCTCATTGGTCTCCACAGTTTCTGAAACTATCGAATACTTTGTGCTTTGGTACTGTTTGGGGAAAAGTTTCCATATCGCTGGAATATAATGAGGTTCATTCTCTTTGAAGTCAGCATTGTGGAATGATGGGTGTTCGTATTCTTTTGGTAGATGTCTCGTTCCGCTGTTTGGTGTGTAATAGGTGTACAAACTGTTTTCAAGGTAACCATTTTGCAATCCTCTCCTGACCTGTATACGTAGGTCAGTTTGACGCCTAGTCAGGAATAAGAAATCATTTTCTTTTGGTAAAGTGTGATCTATTGTTTCTGCGTGATTGTTAATATTTTTTATTTGTATCCAGAAATCAAAATGATTGATGTATTCAAAAGGAAAGCGGTCATGAACACCATGGGCTAACACACAAATTTGATTCCTGCAACCACTTATCAATTGTTTCAGTTCTGCCATTTGAATAGTGTTAATCCATGGTACTCCGTTCCACTCCGTATGGTAAAAATTTATATTTTCCTGATGATATAAGATTATCTTTAAATTGTCAGCAATGGCGTCTTTAAGCTGTGCCATCATCTCTTGGTAATCTCCCCAAAAAAATTCTTCTAGCTCGAACAAGCGATACTGTGCAGACAGTTGCTCTCTGATTGTTTCCATGCTGATATTTAAGTCGTAAAAAAAGGGCGATACATTTCTGCACCGCCCCTTAGAATTAATTTAATTACGCAGAGTAATTAATTACTTTTCTTCCTGATTTCTTTAATAAAGAAATGATGTTTGACTTCATTGTCAAAGCAGAGTTCTTAGGTGCAACACCTAATACTTCTACTGTAAAGTCCAACCCTTTTGATAACAACTTGTTAGTAGCTGTTTTTCTTGCAGTTGATTTTACTGCTAGGTTTTTGAACTTAATTTTACCACCGTGTACTTCACCATTCACTTTGTATGAAGATGCCGGCTCCGCAAATACACCAATCTGCTTCGCTCTTGATTTGAAGTTTCTTGTGTATACAACGTATTGTGTTGAGTTTGCCATGGTTTTTGTTTCCTTCTTAGTAGATGGAAAAAGTGTATTAAACATACCTTTTAGCATATTGTGTCCTTTTCCTATTGTTGTTATATGGTTACGCAACTCTGGAGTTTCAATCTCTGTTATCCTACGTTCCATGTTTACAATTATATACTAGAAAGTGTATTAAGTCAACCGGTACTAAAAGATCAACTTCTATGCGACTAATTGTCCTTGTAGTCTGGTACTGCGAAAAGGTCAATGCCCTCATCCAGCAGTTTGTTGGTCTCTTCTTTAGTGGTAGTGCCATAGAATTTTTGATCTCTCTTACCTTTGTGTGCCTTCCTGGCCTCCTTGGCGAAGTTTTTACCAACATCTTGGAAGTCACTCTTGATTTTCTTGTTCAACTTTCTTAATATCTGGTCAGCACTCTCGCCCATTACCATAAAGTCCTCGTCGGGCTGTGCTTTGATTTTTGAAGTTTTCACTGCGGGTGCCATAATGGCCTTGTCTACCGAGGTGCTGTCGCACATGGGACACTGAATCATGCCCTTATTCTTTTGTTTTTTGTACTCTTTGCTGTCTGGGAACCATCCCTCAAATTCGTGTGTGCATCTGCATCTTAATTGATATTTGATCATAATAATATTTACATTATATACTTGACTAAACAAACTGTCTACTATATTATATATACATGGCAATTAATGTTTCAGGATACACCAAAGGCAAACCTAAGAAGACTTCTCAGGGCAGTAACAAGAGCAGGATTAAAAAGAGCTCTATGAACAAATCCAAGAAGAGATCTTACAAAGCCTACATAGGTCAGGGCAAGTAATGAACAACGCTGACCAGATCAAGGCCCTAGCAGTGGCCATCGAAGACAAGGACAATCAGATACGTTTTTTGTTGGCAGAACAGGGAAATCATGAAGTTCAGATAGCCGAGTACAGGCAAATAGTCAAAGAACTATCAGACAAACTAAAACTGTACGAAAACAAATACGGAACTGTGTTCAGGCCTGCTAGAAATACTTCAACCCAAAAATAACAGCATCCTTCTTCCTACGGAACTTGATGTGTTCGTAGTCTATGATGTGTACGTTCAATCTACCACCATGCTGTTTTATTATACGTTCTACATCAAGTGGTCTAATTGTTATCCTATCCTCATCCGGCAGTTTCGCTTTATACCCGCAGAACATTGGCCACCAGTGTAATGGATTGAGCGAGTCGTAGTGCTCCTTCATCACCAGCAAGAATATTAAAGGTATTATGGTGAATGGTTCCGCCCACCATGGGATAACATTCAACGTGGCGTAATCTATCCAGTGTATAAATGTCGTCCATACACCTAGTATGGCCAATAGTATGCCTAGTATGGACCAGAAGTCGTCCTCAACATCTAGATCGTGATCGTGGTGTGAGTAAAGCCTGATCTTTTGTTGTTGACTCAGTTTCATATAAAGTATATAGTATAGGATATAATTACAAATACATAATTTGTTGTAACGCTCCCATGGAAGTTCACAACATCAACCCCTGAAATAGATATATGGAACTTGCTATATTAATGGCGGGTATTGTTTACGGCTTAATCATTGGCCTAATACCAGCCGCGGGAGCAACAACAGGTCTTATCACACTATTTGGATTCATGCCCTACTTTGTAGGCGACCCTTACCTGGGTGTAATCTTTTGTGTGGCAGTTGTGGCATCCTCAACAACCGGTGATTCATTTGCAGGTGTGCTGTTAGGCATACCAGGAGCCAACTCAGCGGCCGCTACAATGGTGGATGGTTTCCCCATGGCCAAGAACGGAGAGGCAACAAGAGCTCTTTCAGCCGCAATAACATCAAGCACCTGTAACGGATTGTTCTTTGGATCATTAACTTTCTTGTTCCTGCCATGGTACACTAAAGTTGTCATGTACATGGGCATACCCGAACTGTGGGCACTGGTGCTGTTAGCATTTGTCACTGTGGGTTTTGTGTCTACCAGGAAATATGTTAGAAGTGCATTGGCTATAGTTGTAGGAGTCACTATTGGGTTGGTAGGGGTAGACGTTAACAATGTGCCTCGCTTCACAATGGGTTGGAGATACCTCGAAGATGGGATACAGATACTGCCTTATGTTGCAGGACTGTTCGCAATACCTGAACTATGGAACGGATGGTTCAACAGGAAACAAACTGCCACAATCAAAGCAGAGCACGGCAGTTGGCAAGATCTAATACAAGGCGTCAAGGACACAGTCAGGTGTTGGAAGGACAGCATCAGGGGAGGAGCCATAGGTTCTTTCATAGGACTACTTCCTGGGTTGGGTGGTGCAATGGCAGACTGGTTGGCATATGGAGCCACAGTTGCCTCTAACCCTAAAGAAAAATTTGGTGTAGGTAATGTGAGAGGTGTTGTAGGTGCCGAGGGTGCCAACAATGCACAGAAGGCCGCCTCGTTTATTCCAACAGTGCTGTTTGGTATACCAGGTGCATCGTTTGCCGCCATACTGATGGGACTATTTTTGTACCTTGGCATTGACTTAGGGTCACCTGATACGTTCTACGACGACAAATTATTTGACAGTATGACCTATGCGTTCCTGCTAGGCACAATTATTACCGCTGGTATCTGTTATGGACTGGCATATTTCGCAGGGTGGGTCACACGTGTTCCATATGTGTATTACTTTCCTTTCATACTTGCTGTGATTGTTTGGGCGACCTTACAGTACACAGGCGGGTGGGAAGACCTTGCAGTACTATTAGTATTCTCAATATTTGGAATACTATGTAAAAAATTTCAAGTAAGCAGGCCTGCACTGCTAATTGGATATCTATTAAGTGATCGAATATACAACCTCACTTATCAATTAACAACACTCCACACAGTGAATGATTTAATAACAAGACCGATCTTTATCTTTATAATGATCTGTGTTATACTTTTACTATACTGGGGAATAACAAAACGGAGTAGACTAGACTATGCTTAAGAAAATACTAATGTCGTTAATATTAATGACAACAACAGCCATGGCCGATTACAATTTGATCGTGCCACAAAAACCATCAGGTGGAACTTCTGTGTGGGCACAGATAGTTGTAGCAGAATGGGAGAAACACCTAGGTGAGAAGATCAACTTGATCTACAAGCCAGGGGCAAGAGACCAACTAGGTCCTAACGAGTTCCAAAATGAACTTAGGTTCGATGACAAGACTATACTTGTATCACACGGTGGTAACGGTATATCATACCTTACTGAGCCAGTTGATTACAATTACTTTGATTGGGAATCGGTAGGACACATGAACCTCAACATCATTGTTGGTGCAAGGAAAAAAACAGACACCACTAATGGACCAATACAGTTTCCTTCAGGATCTGGCATGACTCCAGAGATCATGGCAATTGTCATGTTACTTGCAGGACCAAACAATGACCCTGTAAAAACATTTGAGGAAAAGATTGTATGGGTAAAGGGCATGAGAGGATCTGAGAGAAGACTAGCATTCATCAGAGGTGACTTGAACGCAACCAGAGAAAATCCTGCCGCCTACAAGAAACATGTAATGCCAGTGATCAAGAAAGGTGAAGCATATACATGGTTCCATCATGGGCTATTGAATGTCGACACCGGTGGACACGACAAGGATCCCAACTTCACAGAGCCAACATTTGAGGCATTGTTTGAATCAATGCACGGTGTTGCACCAAGTGGTGACTTCTATGATGCATACAAACTTGTCAAGAGTTGGAGAGATGCACTACAGAAGGCATTCTGGGTGAACAAGGGCAATCCAAACAAAGCGAAACTTGTTGCCGCTTTGGACAAGATGATCAAGGATCCAGAGTCAGTGGCCGCAATAGAAAAGAAAGTTGGCAAGTACGAATGGAGAACAGGCGCAGAGGGTGATGCCGCAGTGAGAACACTGAAGTCATTCATTACACCGGGTGCATTGAAAACACTATCAGATTTTGGGAAGAACCAATTGGGTTACAATGCAATCTACAAAGAAGAGCTGACCAAATAATGTACATACTGTTCACGGGGGCGCCAGGATCAAAATGGAGTAGTGTTGTTAAGAATATCTACTGGAGTGATGACATTGATCACACAGACTATTCAGAGGCAAGGACCTACCATCATGATGCTGATACCCCTGGACGCAGTCACTTGATGCACATTGGAGCCTATTGGGATCCGGGCATGGAGTTCGGTGTAGACGAGTGGGACGGACCGTTCTCAGGAACAGGTAAAAGAATAGTGAAAGCACACACGTTCGCACATCGTTTAGACGAACTAAAAGGCAAAGGCCATCCAATAGTGATGGTGTACAGGAACGACTATGAATGTTTGGAGTGGTGGAAACTGTGTGGGCATTTCAACATCACTTATCCTAACTATCAACACTTTGAGAACATAGACAAAATGTGGGAACACATCCAGGCAGAGAACAAAGACACGATGCAATTCATTAAAGACAACAAGCATAGAATCACAAACCCAAAAGACAACGTAGACCTATGTAGACTACTCGATATAAGTTTCCCGAACAACAAGGGACGGATACATAATTATGCACAAAAAGGAATACAGGTTTATGTCTACAAGTAATTGGGAAGACGCAAAAGCAAGAAGCAACTATCACTTCAACAAATGGCACAAGGACACAGAGTGTGTTGAACACCTAGGCAAGTTCACGGGCGGTTGGCAAACAGAACTACAATCTGTCATCGAGGATGCCAAACCGTTGAACTGGGGCAATCGCAGGGAAGGCACAGGCAGAGAAAATATTAATGTCAATGTAGAAGCAGAAGAGAATGATCTAAAGACAGCAGGTGCTGATCCCAAGATGACCATTTACAGGGGTCTAAAAGATTTTTCTAAATGTCCTACACTACAGAGGATGACTGACTACTTTGAAATGTCTGCGGTCAGTTCGAAACTACACATACAGTTCACAGGCGAAGTGTTGAACATGCATATAGATAAACTGTATGACTTAGATCCAGACGCAAACAATGTGATAAGGATCATGGTTATGTTACAGGATTGGGAGCCGGGACAGTTCATTATGTATGGTAACGAACAGTTTGACAGATGGAGGACTGGAGACATACACAAGTTCGATTGGCCAAACATTCCACACGCAACAGCAAACGCCAGCAACAAGCCCAGGCCCATGTTGGTAATAACAGGTGTGATCACAGACCGCACCAGACAGATACTATCAAAGCCAATCAAGAAAAAGATATAGACTTTATAAGTTTTGTTATATAGTATTAGTTCATGAACAAAAAAATATTTGCAAAACTCCTAGGTTATAGTCAAAACGATCTCACAAAGATCACACAGCCTTACATTATGGAAACGTTTGGTGTAGAGGTAAAGAGATGTGATACCATAGAACAGTATGTTGAAGCTATTGAAAACGCCTGTTTACACAACTACTTCTCAAAGTATTGGCAGAATGATATGAAGAAATGGAAGTTCTCGGGTGTGGCACTGATAGACGAAATCAACAGTCTTAAACCAAGGACAGTCTTAGATGTTGGTTGCGGATATAATGAATTTAAAGGTAGGATAGATAATCTCATTGGCATAGATCCCTACAACGACAAAGCGGACCTGCAGGTCAGCACACTAGAATACAGGACAGATCAATTGTTTGACGTTATAATGTGTTTAGGATCAGTAAACTTTGGCGACAGGGACAAGATCATAGCAGAGGTAGGTAGATGTGTGACCTTACTGGAGGATGGCGGCACAATGTTCTTCAGAGTTAATCCTGGAGTCCAACACGACAAGCCCGAAGCCAAATGGATAGAGTTCTTTGCGTGGAATGTGCCATTTATAATAGAACTAGCTGAAATTTTTAATCTAAAGATCCTGGACATAAGAGACGATACAAATCAACGTAAATATTTTATATATAGAAAAATAAAATGAGAACTTTGTTATTGAACGGTTGTAGTTTTGGACGATGCTGGGATCCTTCAAATAAGTTCATAGAAGCTTTGGAATGCGAACAGGTTGAGAACATTTCCAAAGTTGCAACAAGTTTCCAACGTACCTGTCGGTCTACTGTTGAATGGATAGCACAAAACGGTGATCCACATTTTGTCATAGTGCCTATTACTTTCAGTCATCGATGGGAATTGGCAATAGGAGAGCACCAGGATGGGCTTGATGGCAATTGGTTTCCAATGCAAACCAAAGAACATTTGTTTACAACCAAGCAAGAAATTAGAAATGACATTGCCAAGGATAAACTTGAAGAGCTTATCGATCTTTACTATGGATGTATACCAAATAGTAGGAACCATTGGGACAAGATGTTCACGGAAATTATAATGTTGTCTGCTTTTTTAGATAATCGTAAAATTAATTATTTGTTTTTTGATATGTGTAACGAATTTGGAAAAATAGATAATGTTAAAGATCATTCAAACCTTGGCATAGACAAAATAAAACTTATTGAAGGCAATAAGAAAATAATAGATCTTTTCAATTTCTGTGGTAATAGGCATATGCACGACACCATGACTGCAAAAGAAAATGTACACTTTAACACTCATCATGCCCCAGAACAATATCAAGAACTAGAAAAATACCTTTTAAAATACTTACAGCGACAATAAAGAGTAGACTTATGCTAGAATTGTGCTACAATAAGAAGTAAATACCTACAATGCAAAAACACACTAAAAGTTTACTAGAAGAATTGAGCTCAATGCCCCTTAAAAGGGACAAGGAAGAAGTCGTGGAGAGTCGTGCATCTCACATCCTAGAGAGTGCCATAAGGTTAATGACCTATATCAGGGAGAACTTTGACCAGGACACTGCATTTAAACTGGAGAAGAAGTTCAATTCAGCGATCAAGAACATGGACGCCTCCAAGTTCAGCAAGGGTGTTGCCCGTATCAAAGAGAACAGAGACGTAAAAGAGAACGTTCTTAGAATCAAAGACGGCGAATACAAAGAGGACTAGTGCAATTTTTCATTGCACCCGCAGGATCCAACGTTTCATATATACAAGGTATATTCGCGGAGCAGGAGATAACTCCGGCACTTGCTTATCACCATTTAAAAGGAACAGGGAATCACACTGCAAATTTGCGACACACTCCAATAGATGATCAATGCACTAAAATCTATTTTGAAAAGTTCTTAGAAATAATAATACTGAACTGGCATTATAAACTAAGGATTAATGTTGATCCAGATGATCACAGATACACACAGTACGGACCAGACTGGGAAGTCTCACAAAAAGAGGCATGGAAAAAATTTGGCAATAAATGGGAGATACGAGCAGTCGTAAGATGGCTTTACTCTATATACAATGACGTAATTTATCGTGAAAAAATAAGCCCGCCTGGGAATAATTTCAATGGTTGTTGTTTGTACGAAGGATTTGAAAGTGCTGAAAAAGAATTCGCAAAATTTGGTGTGAATTACACACAAAAGCAATTCCAAGCCTGGCAAGATAGCCAAAAAATTATACTTTCGGTTTGGAAAAATATGTATAAACCTAACTTTGTTGATAATTTTAAGTATGATTTTGAAAAAGGCGTGTACATAGGACTACACGGAATCCAAAACAAAATAACCGAAGAACAAGCATGGGAGTCTTACATTAAATAACAGTATGCTGATAGAAGACGTATTGACAGAATTTAAGAGAACACACCTCGAACACATCGAGGACATTGTGATTACTGACGGCTACGAGGGTGGCAAGGCGGTGGTCGAATACTTTAGAGGATTGCTACTAACACTTAAAGGTACCAGCTCAGAGGCTATGAGTGTGTCAGTCAAGTGGGATGGTGCACCTGCTGTGGTATGTGGAACCAATCCAGACAATGGAAAATTCTTCGTAGGAACTAAATCAGTATTTGCCAAGGCGGCCAAAATAAATTACACCAAGAAAGACATAGCAAATAATCATGGCACAGATGAGCTAGGACAGAAACTTTTAAAATGTCTAGTGCATCTAAAGAAATTGAACATACAAGGTGTTGTGCAGGGTGACCTATTGTTCACCGATGAGGACATAACCAGGAAGAACATTGATGGCAAGCCAAATTTAACATTCACACCCAACACAATAACTTACGCAGTGCCAGAGGGTGGTGAACTATCCAAGCAGATAGATAGGGCCAAGGTGGGCATTATATTCCATACGACATACGCAGGTGATTCATTAGCCACAATGGACGCACAGGGTGGAGCAGACGTTAGTGCCTTTGCACAGAGTCCAGATGTGTTCTTTGACAACGCCACATATAAAGACGTGTCAGGCAGTGCGAAGTTCACAGATGAAGAGACAAAACAATTCTACAACGGAATAGAGAAACTAGAGTCATTGCTTAACGGGGTGCCGAGGAACCTATCTGGTGTGCTTGGACAGAACCAAGACTTCATTCCAACGTTCCAGATGTACATCAACGCAATGGTCAAACAAGGACAACTACCAACCGACGTAAATAAGTTCTTGCAAGGTTTCAAGAAGTTCTATGCAGATAGAATGCAACAGCAGATGTCAGGGCTGAAGGCACAGAAGGCTTTACAGTTGAGACAGGACAAGATGAAACAGATGCCTGTGTTCCTGAACAGGGCCAAGAAACCTTTACAGGCCATGCTGACTTTCTACAAGGCAGTGCAGACGATGAAAGCGTTCGTACTCAAGAAGATGAACCAGGCCATGTCGATAGGATCCTTCTCACAGACAGATAGTGGGTTGGAAGTAACTGAACCAGAAGGGTTTGTAGCTGTAGACAAGTCAGGTAATGCCGTCAAATTGGTGGATAGGTTGGGATTCTCTAGAAGAAACTTAACGGCTGTCAGCAAATTCAAGAAATAGATTCAAAGTTCTATTAATTTCTAAACTTAACTTTTCTTTGTTAAAGAAGTGATCAAAGTTATACTGCCTCAACGCTTTACTCTGTAGGTATATGTCCTGCCATGGAGCGTCACGCAATCTATCGCACACATCTACTATAGTCTCAATTCTAGTATTTGGATCTTTATCTATGTCGTATGCTTCTTCAAAGTAGTTGTTGAAGGTTTTGAACCCCATTTCCTTTAATCTTTGTAGATAAAGATAGTTGCCGTGAACTACAAAGAGATGCTGAGCTATGATTGGTTTCCATATCTTTTCAGTCATGAACACTTCGAAGTCATTGTCATTGGTTTCAGAAACAATGCTACAAGCGGTGTCGTTGTAGGGTGCCTCATATATGTCTTGATCCTTTCCAAAACGTGGATAGTCTTCAGGATCTATGCCCGGCAACTCGTACATCTTATCAAGACGTTTTGGTTCATCTAGCAGTGTGAATGTGTACAGGCTGTTTTCTAATATGCCCTTGTCCTTTAATTTGTGGTATAGTTTTAGCCTGTGTGGTCTTGGTGCCTTGTTAAGATAAAGGAAGTCATATTTCTTTTTAGAGTGATCAAAATTAAACTTTGTGTCTTTGTGTTTTTGATACATGTAGAACCAAAACCACGACACACCACCTGTCCATTTCACGTGCTCTAAGTCTAACTCAGGATACAATGGCATTTGTTTTATGTTCTCTTCTGACTCCCAGGTAGTTGCTGATATGAATTTGAAGCCTTGGCTGTGTAGGATGTCGCACCTATTTTTAAGTTCTGCATCAAACTCTTTGCTTTCCTTGAGTCTTATGTTGTCGTGTCTCACATCTACGATTGCAAACCGTCTGTCATAACTGTCAAGGTCGTGGTTGTGTAGTCTGTAATATTCATTTTCAAGCTCAAAACTTTGATCGTTAAGGCTATTTAAATTGATAAAATCATGAAGATCCTGGTGCTGGCCAGTCTTCATTACATCTGTTAGAATAAAATTTCGTTGCATAAGCCCGGTAAATACCTATATGTTAACACCATTTTTAAAGTATGTATCAGAAGGCAAGGTCATAAGGAAATTTAGTGACCTGCAGAGATTTACTTT